>ERZ894240.6-NODE-6-length-256157-cov-143.901906_pt1 | contig 256157 bp, 104 predicted proteins | sample MGYA00380298_ERZ894240 | MGnify/ENA primary metagenome ERZ894240 (study PRJEB32331, sample SAMN06328419) | human gut metagenome | biome: human gut microbiome; feature: stool | host: Homo sapiens | collected 2014-06-27 ... | reverse complement strand
GCAGGCGGTGATCCAGTTGAAGTAGGCCGTAGCCACGTCCGCCAGCAGGGAGGTGCGGACAGCGCAGGCGGAAGCTTCCGTGGACATCAGGGAGGCGCGGTACGCCTCAATGGAACGCCGGTTGCCACCGAAGAGGTCCAGTTCCCAGGAGGTGGACGCTCCCAGGGTAAAATCCTGGGAGGTGGAGCTGCGGAAGCCCCGGTCCGGGGACAGACTCCAGCCGGCGCTGGCGTCTGCGGAGGGCAGAAGGGAGGCTTGCGAGATGCGGAGCCTTTCCCTGGCTTCCCGGATGCGGAGCAGGGCCACCTTCATGTCCGGATTGTTGTTGAGGGATGTGGAGACGAGGCGGTTGAGCTGGGGATCGCCGAAAATACGCCACCAGGAACGCAGGTCTTGGTCCGTACTGTGGGGAGGCTTGGCCGCCGCCCAGGAAGCCGGCAGGTCGTTGGCAGGGCGCTGAAAGTCCGGCCCTACCATGCAGGAAGCCAGGCAGCATGCGGTCAGGAGTGGGATGTATTTGAACATGGGTGACATGAAAAAGGGAAGGAGTGAATGGTTATTCGTGGCGCAGGGCGTCGATGGGGTCCATCTTGGAGGCTTTCCAGGACGGGTACCAGCCGAAGACCAGCCCGATGAGGACGGAAACGCCTACCGCCAGGACCATGGCTTCCGGGGAGGAGGCGGTGGCCCAGTTCATAGTCCGGCTGACAAGGGTGGAGATGGCTTTGCCGAGCAGGATGCCCAGGGCTCCCCCGACCACGCAGAGCAGGACGGCTTCCAGCAGGAACTGGCGCATGATGTCCTGAGGACGGGCGCCCACGGCCATGCGCAGGCCGATCTCCTTGGTGCGTTCCGTGACGGAAACCAGCATGATATTCATGATGCCCACGCCGCCCACCACCAGGGAGATCATGGCTACGATCATCAGCAGGTTGGTCATCACTTCCGTGGTGCTGCTCATGGCGCGGGACATTTCAGCCATGTCCCACACGCGGAAATCGTCCAGCTGGCCGTCCTTCAGGCTGTGCTTGGCGCGGATGACTTCCGTGATCTGGTCGATGGCTTCGGAAGAGCGTTCCGGGTCCGCAATCTGGGCCATGATGAAGTCAATGTTGTTGAAGCGGCGCGGATGCGGGGAGTCGGTGTACGGCTGGTCCGTCGTCTCCGTATAGTAAGCCACGGAAGAAGAGGTATACTTGTCCGCCCGGTTGAAGGTAGCGGTGGATTTGCCGGAAGAGGCGGATGCGGAGCCACCCCCCAGGCCCTGCAGGCGGTAGCGGATGCTCGTCCAGGGCAGGATGATGGAGTCGTCCTGGTCGCGGCCCATCATGTTGGCCCCTTTTTTCTTCAGGATGCCGATCACCTTGAACATGACGTTCTTGATGCGGATATCCTTGCCCAGCGGGTCTTCATCGCCGAAAAGTTCCTTGGCAACCGTCTGACCGATGACGCAGACGCGCCTGGCCTGCTCCACGTCTTCGTCGGAGAAGGGCTGGCCGCGCTCCATGTCGTACCAGCTTTTGATTTTCAGGTATTCCACGGAGCCGCCTTCCACGGTTTCCGGACTCCAGTTTTTATTGCCGTAAATCACCTGGCCGCTGGCGCGCACCACGGGAGTGGCGCGGAGTACCATGGGGCAGTCCTTCATGATGGCCTCACAGTCCGCGTTGGTCAGGGAGGCCCTGCCGCCGGCTCCGGTGTTGACCCCGCTCTTGGAGATGGCTCCGGGGCGGATGTTCAGCGTGTCCGCCCCCATGGAGGCGATGGTGCTCTTGATCTGGAGCGTGGACCCCTGGCCGATTTCCACCATGGCGATCACCGCGGCAATGCCGATGATGATGCCCAGAATGGTGAGCGCGGCACGCATGGGATTGCGCACCAGGGCCTTGATGCAGGTCTTAAGGAGGGGAAGGAATTTCATACGTCTTCTTTACTCAGCTTGTCGGAAATCCCCTCGCAGATCAGGCCGTCTTCCATATTGATGGCCCGGTCCGTAAAGGCGGCTATTTTGGGGTCGTGCGTGACCAGGATGACCGTGATGCCCTTCTGACGGTTGAGATCCTTGAACATGTGCAGTACTTCCTTGGAGGTGGTGGAATCCAGGTTGCCCGTTGGTTCGTCCGCCAGCAGAATGCCGGGGTTGTTGATGAGGGAGCGGGCGACCGCCACGCGTTGCTGCTGGCCGCCGGAAAGCTGGGCCGGGGTGTGGTCCATGCGGTCGGACAGGCCCACCAGGTTCAGCAGTTCCGTGGCGCGTTCTCGCATGGCTTTCATGCTCAGCGCAGGGTGGGCGTAAACGGCGGGCATCATGACGTTTTCCAGGGCCGTAGTGCGGGAGAGCAGGTTGAAATTCTGGAAGACGAAGCCGATGCGCTTGTTCCGTAATATGGCCCGTTCCGCCGGGTTGAATTTGGCTACGTCTTCCCCGGCTATGTAATAATGGCCGGAAGTGGGACGGTCCAGACAGCCCAGAATATTCATCAGCGTGGACTTGCCGGAGCCGGATGCCCCGGTCAGGGAGACGAACTCCCCTTCCTTGATGTCCAGAGTGATGCCCTTGAGCACCGGAAGGTCTATTTCTCCAAGGTGGTACACCTTAGTTATGTCACGTAAGCGGATCACGTTATTGAATGCTTGAAGCGGTAAAAGGAATGGTTAGGCGGCAATGGCGCGGCTCCGGCTCAGGGACGCGGAGGCGGCCCGCCAGCCTGGCTGGTGTTGCCCGTGCTCGGCTTGCGGCGCGGCGGCATCTTGGGCGCGAAGGGGTTTTCCCCGCCCGCAGAGGCGGACGTTCCGTCGCCGGAATTGCCGGAGCGGTTCAAGACCTGGGCCGTGGATACGATTTCCATGCCCTCCCGGAGCGTCTTGCCCTGGACTGGGGTGAGCATGCCGTTGCTTTCCCCCTTGGTGACCAGGTGCGGGTAAAGGACATTGTCCCTCAGTTCCCAGATGACGGCTTTTTTCTCCTCTCCCTTCTGGACGGGAGCGGCCAGTTCCGGCAGCATCTCTTCAAAAGCGGCTTTCTGTTCGGCGGTAAGCAGTTCCGGATCCGGACGGAAGCGGAGGGCCGCATTGGAAGCCAGCAGGGAATTCTTGATGTCCTGGACAATGAATTGCACATTGGCCGTCAGGTAGGGAATGAGAAGCTTGTCCGGGTTGGGAACGTCAATGTCCACGATGTAGGTAACCACGTTGGACGTCATCGTGGCGTCCAGCCGGATCTTGTCCACCGTCCCCTTGAACTTCCTGCCGGAATGGGCGTCCACGGTGAATATCACGTCTTGGCCTTTCTTGATGCTTCCGATGTCCGCTTCATTCACGGCGGCCCATATTTTCAATTTGGAAAGGTCCGTGGCGATGTAGAACAGGCTGGAGGCGCTCATGCTGGAAACCACCGTCTGGCCGATGTTGACCAGGCGTTTGATCACCACCCCGTCCACGGGAGATGAAATAGTGGTGTATTCCATGTTCCGCATTTCCTTTTTCAGGGTGGCTTCCGCCTGCTTGAGGGAGGCTTCCGCTTCCAGCAGGGAGGCTTCCGCCACGGCCACATTGGCGCGGGCGGTCTCTTCATCTGCAATATACTGGTCGTAGCTGGACTTGGACAAGGCGTCCCCCGGTCCCAGCTTTTCCGCACGTTCCCGGTCCAGCTTGGCCTGGTGGTGCTTGGCTTTGGCCTGCTGGATGTCCGCCCTGGCACGGGCGATTCCGGCCTGGGCCTGGGCCTTGGAGGCTTCCGCCCTCTGCACGTCCAGCTGTACGGGCAGCTTGTCAATTTCCGCCAGCATCTGGCCCGCCTTGACCGGGCTGGAATAATCCACCACCTTGCCGTTCAAATCCTTGCCGAATTCCATGATGATGCCGCTCACCTGGGCGCCCACGTCCACAAGTTCGTCCGGTTCCGTGACGCCCGTGGCATCAATGGTAATCATCATATCTCCCCTCGTGAGGGGCTCTGTCTGATAATCCACCTGGAGCGGTTCGTTCCCTTTCCATTGCTCCCAGGCGAACCAGGCGCCTCCAAGGACGGCAATGACGATGATGATTTTGATGAATCCCTTCACGACTATAATATACTTCGCAATAATGAAAAAGTTGCACACATGTTAAAACTTTTTCGTAACGGAGGGTATCCTCTCATGATTTTAGGGCGGGTCAAGGATACTCTTCCGAATGTGAACAGTTATTGTGTTTTAACTAATAATATTACATTATTGTAATGCAAGGAGTCTTTCTTACAAAAATGAAAATCCATGGAAAGGTGGAATTTCTGGATTGGAATACTACCAATTATTCATAATAAAAATGTTATGGAATTTTCTGAAATTTGGCACGTTTTTTGCTGAACCAATGATAAGGGATCGCTTGATCCGGAAATAACAATCCATCCGTATGTACAAGAATGATTTAATTGATTTGTTGTCCGCACTGCTTCATTTTTTTCATCGTCCTGGCCGTATCCGTACGGCGGAGGAACGGGAACGCCGTGCGGCGGAACATCTGAAATCCATGATTCTCCATGCCCGCATGCGCTCATTCTGAAGTGAACGGAAGGCCGCTTCCGTCCACAGTCTGCAGGGGGGAATTCACCATTTCACTTGTCAGGGACCATGATGAACAACGGGGAAGCTGCTCCGGGCCAAAGGCCGTTTGAGCCTTCCCGTGCCGGAGGCATCAGTTAAGTCAAGGGCCTTCCTGCCGCATCTATTGCAATAAGGGAATATTCCGTTTCCTCTGTTAATACAATCGATTCAGGGAAAGGATGAATCTGCCGCATTCGATCGTTTCCGTTTCATGGAGATGCTTCCCTGTTGTAGGCATGTACGGGGGATGGGATTCTTCCGATGGGCCGCAGCGAGCATTGATTTGATTGCCGCGAACTGTGGAAAATAAAATACCGGCTTGAAAATTCAACTGGAGGCATGTTTCCCAGGACATGGATATATTTGGAATTCCATGAAATGTTTCCTACCGAATGGCTACGATTCCCGTTATTTCTCCGTCTGCTGAAATTCGTAGGAACCGTCATCCTGGCGGACAAAACTCTCTTCTCCCCACTTGTCCCACTTCACCACGATTTTTTCCGTAGAAAAGGAAAGAACCTCCGCCGAATCGTCATTGTCCACCCTGTTGCCGCGTGCTCCGAACACCCGGAAGGCGCCGTTCCACTGCGGATGCCGGAGATCGAGAACATACTCAAAAGCATCGGCATCATGGGAAACGTTCGTGTTGGCTTTCCTGAATTCCCCGTCCAGCATGTATCCCCGTGTGACGGAAGCATTGGCCTTCTGCACGATGATATGATGGGTGATCTTCTTCCTGGCGATAAAGGGGGCGATATTGCTGTACCCGTTTTCAAGCATCAGCTTATGGATGAAATTATCCTCACTGAAGCCGATATTTCCATGACCGGGGATATGGTACCACCGTTGCACGATGGGATGAATCATTTCGGGATGTTCCTCACAGGCCATGAGGCGTTCCATCACGGAACGGGTGAGTACCATGGATGCTCCGAAAACGTAGTAAAATTCCTTTTGCAGTGAGGAAATTCCGCCGTACTTGTAATGAACCCAGTTCCAGTCATTGAAGTAACTACAATGGTGCTGGGGGATTTCCGAATGAAACTCGTTAATGGTAAGAAGATAATCCCGTCCGTAAAAATCATCGTCGTCTATTTTCACGAACAATTCATAATCCGTTGTGTCCAGGCCGCGTATGGTGTCCGCCAAATTGGAAAGCTGGTTCTTGTTGGGAAACCATCTCAGAGTAAGGCGACCCTCGTCAATGAACTCCTGGAATTGGGGAATGAGAATGGACTGGAAGATAAAGCTGGACATCCCTTTAACGGCGACGAACAGATGAAAATTCCGGTACGACTGATGCATCATGCAGTAAATCTGCCTCTGCAAATCTTCAAACCGCTTGTAGGAAGCCAGGCAGAGCGCCATTTTCCTGTCCCTGCAGCTGTACAGGGTTGATTTGTCAAAAAGGCAGGTTCTGGGTTTTTGGTAAAAGCAATTGTGCGTTGCCACCATGATGCACAGCTCTCCGTTTCCATTGGCGGCCTCCAGGGCCATATCAATGGGAAGGCGGCAGGTATAAAAAATCCGGGCGACCTTTTCCCTCTTTGAAACGGGAATGATCAGGGCATGCGTTCCCCAGACGTAGGAGGTATCGGCAGTATGACCGGAGGTGGCGTAAGGTTCGAACTCAATTCTTTCCTCCGGAGAAAGAGGCTTGGACGGACTCTTGCTGAGCTCGTAAAAAAGACGGAAAACATCCACTTCCGGATGGCTTTTGACCATTTCCTCAAGAACGGGCCGCAGCCTTTCCGCCGGGATGACGGGGGCGGCGTCACTTTCTCCAAAGATGATGAGATCGTCCTCGTTGAACTGAGGATCCATAATCATGGAGGCAAACGAGATACGTAGCGAGCGTACATGGGGTTTGTCGCAAGCTTCTGCGTGTACCCCGAGAAAATCCGTAAACTCATCGCAGCGCGTATCCTGCAATTCTTCCACTCTTTGGGAAACAGGATAACTGGCGGCTTGGTATCCTAATTCTTTCAATTCGGCGCTTCCTTCAAGAATTTCTCCTGAAGCCTGGAGCAGTACACATTTCATAACAGGATGGCAGTCTATTAGGAATGAAAAGGCTTCATCGCTTCCACGCAGGATGTTTCCAGCTCATTGAATGCCTGCCCCAGCTGGGAGGCATGCGATTCTATGCCCTGCAAATGGGAATGCGAAGACTTGCCCAGGGAACAGATGGAAACCTCATACCCCAGGGATTTGAGAACGGCAACCATGGTGTCTATTGTCCAGATGGCTTTGTGATGGTGGTTCACAATAATATTGCGGACGGCACTTCCCGGGGAGCCGTCTCCCCACTTTTTTTTCTGCAGGAAGCTGATATATTCGGGAGTGGACTGCTTGGCGATGCGGAGCAAATCCGGGAAAGCCAGCCGCAGTACTCCTCCCGGTTTAAGGGTGCGCCATGCCTCCATGAAAAAGCCATATGCTTCCGCCGGCAGAACATGTTCGATCACGTGTTCCAGAAAATAGGCGTCCACGCACTCGTCCTCCCAGGGCAGGGGACGCGTAATGTCGTATTGGGGAAGATCCAGATTGATCCAGCCGGGGAGTATGTTGGCGCCGCAGCCCATCTGGATGAGAAGCATCCCGGAAAAAAGTTCGTTCAGATTTCCGGACTCCTGCCCCTGATATAAAACAGCTGCCAAATCAGGCTGCCCCGGCTTTCTTGACAAAGTAAGAGATAACCCTGAATAATTTTCCCCGTCGCGGACCAGGATTTCTTCCGGCCAGTCTGACCATTTAAGGGTCAATTTTTTTGAGCCATAGGCAATGTATTTCCCTGAACACCCCGTTTTTTCTCTCCGGAAAGTGCCGTCCCGGTAAAAAAGCAGGGAATCCGTCCAGTGGGCATGCCTGCCTTCATACACCGTGACGGGGAAGAAATCCCGAAAATTTTCCGTGCCTTGGAAATGTTCGGGAGGGGACCAGCGTGCGGTGACCACATCGTTGTCCTTCATCGGATACGGAGTGGTATTCATGTTCAGGCGATCGCTGGCAAGCGTCCTTGCCCCCAGCCGCTGGACCAGTTCGCCAAAAATAAGATTTTCCGCTCCGGTAGATGGAATATCGGAATAGGCGACGATGTTTTCCACCATGCTTCTGGAAAGAAAATATCCCGCTCTTCCGCTGGGGGCCCCTTTTGCCTTCAACGACGAATCGCCAATCAGATCATATTGGTCATCGGCCAATTCCGCCAGACGGTCCAGAGCGACGTAGGTATTATCATCGCACTTGAACAACCAGTCGAAATCGTAATATTCAAGGGCATACCGGAAAAAAGCCAGGACTTTTTCCGGCAGATGGTCGTCATCGTCATTCACCCAGAGAGGGATGGCGTCCTCCTCCCTCTCCAGAGCCTCCCTTCTCCCGAGAAAGAACCGGCATTCGATTCCGGCAACACTCTGTGCCATCCATGTCTTCCGGATGGTCTCCCTTTTTTTCTCCGCGTTAGCGCAAGTACAGATGCCCACGAGAATGGATACCTTTTTTTTGTTCCCGGATGAGGTTGGAACGGAGGGCCGTGGCATGTGCAAATCCAGTAATTGCCCCACAATGCTTTCCTTGTGGACGTTTTCCAGCGTGTCAGGTTCGCGCCGGAGCAGCTCGCCCCACAAATGGATGGCCCAGGAATTCCGCAAAGCGGGGCTATCGAGCTTGACGGCTCCGTTGTAGCAATTCCTCCAGACTGTGTAATGCAGAGGATAAATGCTTAAACTTGAATCGGCCATGTCTAGCAATTGGAAATAGGAAAGAGTCCGGGTAAAACCTTCCGGTCCCGCATTCCCCCACATGGCATGTTTACGGCGGAGAGCCGGATCCGGGAAATCAATTTTGAACTGCCGTTTGGCTACCAGTTCGCCGGGAGTATCCCAGGGCATGGGAGCGGCCGGATCTTCCGAGACCTCTCTCAGGCATTCCATAACGGGGTGGTGGGGAGGAAAACCGATCACTCCCACCGCAATCAGCCCGGGTTCCTGCTCTGCAAACCATGGAAGCTGTTCCGGCAGGTTTGGGGAAAGACAGGCGACGTCCAGATCTGTCCAAAACCCTCCTTTTCTCTCAAGCCACGTATTGCGGAACCAGTCTGCAAACGGTGCAAGGCTGCCGTTGTCGTGCTGGAAAACCAGTTCTTCGGGAATGACCTCCGAGGCATTCTGCACCATGGTCCCTTCGGGAATGTTTTCATAATTCCGGTAAGTGAACAGCCGGAACGGAATACCGTGGCTCAGGTAGGAACGGATGCATAATTCCGCCAGGGGCGGCAGGGTTTCACCGATCCAGAGACCGGCGACTTCTGGTTTTTGAGAACAGATGGAATTCATGATTGAGAAAATATCATTGGTTATTCAGGGAGTCTTTGATGTGGTCAAAGACGGCATTCCGGGCGGGAATCCATTGCTGAATTTTCGGTTAACTCTCTGTGAATGAGCTTCTTCATCTTTTCCCATCCCTGCCATGATACATAAGTGAGGCGCTGTCGCCCGCCTTTCGCTCCCCATGCCGGGGAGCAGGAGCGCGGTGCTTGCATGAAATCCTGTGGGGAGGGAACCGGATGACTGTGGGCCATTTCAATTCAATGGAGAGAGTTTCGGACGTTTCATCTTTGAGGTAATCAACGGCCTAGAAATAGCCTCTTTTAAAACGGGAACAATGAAATACCCGTGAAGGAACAATATGCCACCGAAAAGCGGGCGGCCATTTCTCCGGAAAAACCGGCCACGGCGGAAAATTTGTTAGACATTCCCGCAGAAGGGAAGAAGCGTGCCCGGTCGTTCAGTGTCTGGCATTGGATGAAGGACGGCTGTCCCATGTTTGGGGAATAAAAACGTCCTTATCTTCCATCCTTTTCTCCGCGAAAGCGGATTCAGGCTGCCAAGGGCTTGAAAGGAAGTGGACGCGCACTTGAAAAGCATTTCCAACATGCTTTCCGTGATGGGCCGGATATGGGGCGGAATTTTTTAAACGCCTCCTGTCCGGCGGTTTTGCGCCATTTTTAAAAAAGACACCGCTGCACCGTCTCCGGCAATGAGCCACGTTCCCGTGTCTCAATAGAGCGGGGACTTCCGTCGCTGTTTTGACTTTTCCGTATAGGACATAGTCAGCCCTGCGCCGGGGCTGCCCCCATTATGCTGTAATATCGGTTCGGGCCACTTTGCCGGGTGATGACGAGTGCAGCAGCCAATTCCCTTTATACCCCATGCGGGTTGATTATCCAAGATGTTTTTGGTTCCTTTTTCAGACATGGGCCGGATGAATGAGCCCGGCCATGCGGAGGAGGAATTGAACCTGAACAGGGTAGCGGAAATGCCGGGACTGCGGAGAAAACGGCGCGGAAACGGTGTTCGATGCCGGAGCATCAGCGGGCGTTCCGGTCTAGCCATTCCTTCAGAATGGGGAGGTCCGCCGGCGCCCAGGGCAGGGAAGGGAGGGAACGGCTGGAAAAGAATCCCAAGCTTTCGTGCTCCAGGGGAATGGGCAGGCGGCCTTTCTCCAGTTCGCACAGAAACGGGATAAGGCGTATGGTCCGGTCTTTCTCCCGGTGCAGGACGGGAGCCAGCGGACACAGCGGGCGGATGGCGCAGCCGAGTTCCTCCCGTATTTCCCTCACGATGGCATCGCGGGCGTCTTCTCCGGCTTCCAGTTTTCCGCCGGGGAATTCGTACAGCAGCCCGTTTGATTGTCCGCATGCCTTTTTAGCGGCCAGGAGCAGGGGGCCGTGCGCGGAGGACAGCGTGATCAGGGCGCAGCAAACGTTCAGGCGGGTCATGGCGTCTTGAAATCCAGCGTATGAAGATTCATGGTGCGAGAATCCGTATCCAGGATGCCGAATCCCAGGCGGCCGGTCCTGCCCTGCAATTCTCCTGGATTGGCGATCAAGCAATTTCCGGCCATTTCCTGCAGGGCCTGGTGGGTGTGGCCGTAAAGGGCGGCGTCCACATGCCCCTTGCGCACTTCCTGCCAGGCGTACCTGGGATAGTGGGAAAGGGAAAGCTTCATGCGGTACCGGGTGATGACGGCAAGTTCGGGATGCAACCGCGCCGCCGGGGATGCGGCCGCCATCTGGTGCATGGCCAGAAGGTCGTAATCGTTGTTACCCGGTACGGCGTCCAGAGGAAGCCCCTGCGCCAGCTCAAGCAGGCGCCGGAAGCTCTCCGGAGTGGTGCAGTCCCCCAGGAAAATGAAATGGCCGCAACCCAGCCGGAGCATCCGGTGCATAGCCTGCTCCAGATGGTTCGTACGGTCGTGTATGTCGGAGAATATTCCTATCTTCATGATACTTGGGAGTTCATGGTATGGATGGGCCACGCGAGCAACTCATCCGCCAGGGGGGGCAGGGGAGGCTTTTCCCCTTTCTTGTGCAGCAGGCAGGTGAAGCCTCCGGCTCCGGCGCCGTGGAAAGGCATGAGGCGGTAGCAGGCTTCCTCCGTCAGGCCGGAATGGAAAGGCTCCAATTCCGGCACGGAAACGGTCTCCAGTTCCGGATGCCTCTTCAGCAGGTACAGCACGTTGCGTTCATTCTCCTCCGGGGCGTAGGTACAGGTGGTGTACAGCAGGAAACCGCCGGGAACCAGGCATTGCAGGGCGGCCAGCAGGATGCCCCTCTGGCGCTTGGCATTCCCTCCTGTAGCGGCTGCGTGGAAACATCCGGGATTGGGGATGCCCTTGGCGAGCAGGGACTGTCCGCTGCACGGAGCGTCCGCAAGGATAAGGTCAAAACAGCCCGGAGCCTGTTCCGCCCACTGGTCCGGGCGCAGCCGCTGCGTGTACAGGTTCAGGAATCCGCAGCGCAGCAGGTTGTGCCGCAAGATGCCCAGCCGGCGGGGATGCACCTCGTTGGCGATGTGTTCCCGCGGAGCAACCCGTGCCTGTGCCAGAATGCTTTTCCCGCCCGGTGAGGCGCACATGTCCAGGCAGCGCTCCGGACGGAAGGGCAGATGCGCCAGGGGAGCGGTTTCCCAGACGGAGGAAAGGTCCAGAGGGTAATAAAATCCCTGCCCGTAATCCGGCAGGGAACCGGGTTTGGCTACCGCATCCCTCTCCGGCAGAACAATGACGCGGGGATGGCTCCAGGACCGGGGAACGGCATCGGACGGAACGGGCGGAACGTAATCTTCCGGAGCCTTCGGGGTGATGACCAGGGCGCTGCGGGAGCGGTTCCCCGCCTGCATGGCCTCCAGAAAATCCTTTTCCTGGTCCGGGGAAAGTCCCAGTTTGCCGGCAAGTTTGAGTATCTGGGAGGACACGTGATCAGACCCGGAATGTTTCGCCGAAGTGGGTATTGAGAGCCAGATGGGCGGATCCCAGAATGCCGGCTTCCGTGCCGAACTGGGCGGGAAGGATCGTCAGGCTCTCCGCCAGCGGGGCGGCAAGCTGCGTTCTCATGATCTCCTGGAGCGGCTCGAACAGCAGTGTTTTGGCCTTGGCCACCCCTCCGCCGATGATGATCGCCTCCGGATTCAGGAGATAACAGCAATTCATCAGGGCGCAGGAAAGTTTCACAGCCAAATCCCTCCATACCTGGGCGGCCACTTCGTCCCCGGCCAGCGCCGCGCGCTCCAGGGCGATGGGGTTGCAGTCCACAATGGCCTTGTCAATGCCGTGGCTGGCATACAGGGTTCTGGCATCCGCCGCAATCTCCCGGTTGCCTACGTAATCTTCCAGGGAGCCGCGGTTGCCGTAATGGCCCAGCCTGCCGCGGTAGTCGATGCTGGTCTGGCCCAGTTCCCCGGCTGAACAGGTGGCGCCGCGCAACAGGTCCCCATTCACGATCAGTCCGCTTCCAACCCCGGTTCCCAGCGTCAGACAGACAAGGTGCCTCATCCCTCTTCCTGCGCCCAGCTTCCATTCCGCATACGCCATACAGTTGGCGTCGTTCTCCACATAAACCGGCAGTCCGCAGGCAGCCTGGAGCATCTCCCTGACCGGAACGTTGTTCCAGCCGGGAACGTTGGTGAGCGTATAAACGGTGCCTTGGTAGAAATTGACGAATCCGGGCATCCCCATGCCGATGGCCTGCACTTCCGGGTGGTTCAGGCGCAGCATGTTCACAAACTGGGCTATGGCTTCAATCAGCTGGTCGGGGTTGCCGTACTCCTGGGTGGCGATGGAAGGCGCGTGGGCGATCACTTCCGTTCCCCGGACGACGCCCAGCTTGATGGAGGTGCCCCCGAAGTCGATGCCGATGGAGGGAATGGTTGAAGCTGTCATATAATAGCAATATAGAAATTGAGCGGCGCGATGAAAAGGTTAAAACAAGTACTCGCCCGTTAAAAAACGGAAGAATCCAGCCTTCCCGGCAGGGGAAAAGAATGACTTGCTTCATAGCTGAATTTTCTTGAATGAACATTTGCGGGCATGTAGTGTCTCATAGTCTAGTCAGTTGGGCGGTGCAGCCCTCTATTCGTCAAACATCATCAACCTCAGCCCATAGATACACTTCATATGCCTACTCCCAAGAAAACCGATAGCAAGACTGCCTCCAAGGAAGCTGCGGCTCCCAAGAAAAAGTGCTGCAGGAAGAAAAAGGACGCCGACCTGGAAAAGAGCGCCAAGACCGCCGCTCCCGCCGCCGTCGCGGCATCCCCCCCTAAAAAGGCTGCGAAAAAAGCTCCCGCCAAAAAGGCAGCCCCCGCTCCCGCCCCTGCCCGGAATGAATTTACGGATGAACAGACGGAAGCCATTGCCGCCGCCAAGGCGGAACTGGCGGCCAACCCCGAATGGGAACATTTTGTCAAGATGCAGCGCCAGCACCTGCTGGACCTGCGCGACAAATCGCTGGACAGCATGAACGGCGTGGCGCGGGACACCCTCCGCAACCATCCGGAAGGCAGTGAAGCCTCCGGTTCCGGAGAGCATCAGGCCGACGCTGGAAGCGACGCCTATGACCGCGACTTCGCCCTCAGCCTCCTTTCCAAGGAGCAGGACGGCCTGTATGAAATCGAGCAGGCCCTGGCCCGCATCGACAACGGTACGTACGGCATTTGTGAAATGTCATACAAGATCATCCCCATCCCCCGGCTAGAAGCCATTCCGTTCGCCCGGCTTACCGTGGAATGCCAGGCGCAGTGGGAAAAGGAAAAAGGGCAGAACGCCCGGTTCCGCCCCAGGGTGGCCCTCGGCTTTGCGGGAGGACAAAATGATGTAGATTTATCTGTTTCTCTTGACGATGATGAAGAATAGTGTATAAATCCTCCCCCGTAACACATTTTCATCATGCCTAGAGACATCATCATCCTCGAATGCACAGAGGCCAAAGCCGAAGGAAAGCCCACGTCCCGCTACGTCACCACGCGTAACAAGAAGAGCCTGCGTACTCCCGGCCGTCTGGAAAAGGTCAAGTACAACCCTTTCCTGAAGCGCCGCACGCTTCATCGTGAAATGCGCTAACCTGCCGGCTTAGTTATCTATCTCTTATTATTATGTCCACTGAACCCAAGACTGTAGAACGTCGTATTCGTTTCCGCACGTGCAATCGCCAGATGCCGCGCCGCCGTCTCGACATCCCGATGGACCAGGTCAATCTGCTCAACCCTGATTTCCTGTCCAAGTTCACCTCTGAAACCGGCAAAATCCTTCCCCGCCGCGTGACCGGGCTGTCCGCCAAAATGCACCGCAAGATCACCCGTGAAATCAAGCGGGCCCGCGCGATCAACCTTCTGCCGTAACAAGCCCAGGGGAAACCTCTTTCGGTAAGAAATTGTCTTTACAGGCGGGAGTTTGTCCAGTACCGGGCAAACTCCCGTTTCATTTCCAGCCACCATCCCTTTCCGTATGCAGGAACTGAAAGATACCCAGTCGGAGGCGGACACCCGCAACATCTCCATTGACCGCGTAGGCGTCAAAGGCTTGCGCTTCCCCATCCAGATACAGGACAAGCTCAACCGGATTCAATCCACCGTGGCGACGGTCTCCCTGGCCGTGGACCTGCCGGAAGAATTCAAGGGAACGCACATGAGCCGTTTTGTGGAAGCCCTGCACCAGCATGGCCCCCTCCTGGACGTGCATACCGCGCTCTCCATCCCCCGTGAACTGCTCGGGCGGCTTTCCGCCAGCCGTTCCCATGTGGAAATGGAATTCCCCTTCTTCCGGGCCAAGGCGGCTCCCGTCACGGGGAGGGAAGGCCTGATGGACTATGTAGTCCGTTTTGAAATGGAAGCGGAGGCGGGCGACAGGCTGGCGGACTTCAAGCTCACCGTCGTGGTGCCCGTAACGACCCTCTGCCCCTGTTCCAAGGCCATGAGCAGCTACGGCGCCCACAACCAGCGCGGCATCGTTACCTACTCCGTGCGCTTTGCCTCCCGGCCCGTCTGGATTGAAGACCTAATTGACCTGGTGGAATCTTGCGCCAGTTGCTCCCTGTTCAGCGTGCTCAAGAGGCCGGATGAAAAATGGGTGACGGAAAAGGCATACGAAAATCCCGTCTTTGTGGAAGACCTGGTGCGCAACGTAGCGCTGAAAACGCAGAGCCACTCCGCATTCAGCTGGTACCGGGTGGAAGCGGAAAACTTTGAATCCATCCACAACCACCAGGCTTATGCCGTGATTGAACGGGATCTGCGTTCCTGAGCTCTCTTCTTAACGGATATGAACGACAACTGGTGGGCTCTGGCATCCCTCGTCCTCTCCCTTGCATTCACGGGACTGGGCTGGCGCCTGCTTGCCTCCGGGCGCAGATTCATGTACGCCCACCTGTGGATGGCGTGCCTGTTGGCCCTGCAAACGGGGGCACTCTGCGTCAAGGCGTACCAGACGGGAATGTGCCCCATCCGGGGAGCGTCGGAAGTCATCTTCTTTCTTTCCTGGACCATCAACCTGTTCTACCTCCTTCTGGGCCGTGCGTACCGCATGTCCGTCCTGGGCATCTTTACGGCGCCCGCCATTGCCGTGCTGACGGCCCTCTCCCTGCTGATCGGCCTGTTCGGTCCGGATGTGCAGGGCGCGCATGACTTCTGGGTGACCGCCCATGTAGGGGTGGTCATGATGTCTTACGGAGCCGGAGGACTGGCCGCCGCCGCGGGCGTGGCCTTCTGCATGCAGGACGCCTGCTTGAAAAGAAGGCAGATCCCCGGCACCTGCCGTCTTCTGCCGCCCATCCGCACGCTGGAAACCAGCATGAAACGCCTCCTGCTGGTAGCCTTCGTCCTGCTTCTGGCAGGGGAATGGCTCGGCTGGCAGGGGAATTTGCCCATCCATACGGCAAAAACAGTTATTGTCATTTTACTGACGCTGGGTTACTCCGTGCTGTTGTGGCTCATCTATCGTCGCGGCATGCCGGGCAGGGCGCTGGCCTATTGCTGCGTGGTCCTCTTCCTGGCGTCCATGAGTATTTTTCTGGTGAGCAGATGAGAATGGTTTGTCTAGGCTTGAATCACCGGACCGCCCCCGTGGAAATAAGGGAGCGGTTCTCCGTGCCGTCCCACAGGCTCCAGAATGCGGGAAAAAGCATCCGGGAACTGCCGGGCGTGGAACAGTGCGTGGTGCTCTCCACCTGCAACCGCATGGAAATCTACTACTGGTCGGACAACCCGGAAAACGCCAGGGAGCATATCCTGTCCCACTTCCTGGGGGACGGCTGCGGCAAGGTGGACATGGCCTCCCATTTCTACTGCCACCAGGGGGCCTTTGCCCTAGAGCACCTGTGCCGCGTGCTCAGCGGGCTGGACTCCATGGTGCTGGGGGAAACGGAAATCTTCGGCCAGGTGAAAACCGCCTACCAAATGGCGCTGGATGCCGGCGTGACCGCCGCCTGCGCCAACAAAACCTTTCAGAAAGCATTCACCATAGGCAAGCGGGTCAGGACGGACAGCCAGATTCATGCGGGAGCCACATCCGTGGGCTCCGTGGCCGTGGAACTGGCGGAACAAATCTTCGGAGACCTGGGAGGCACCCGCGTTCTGATCCTGGGGGCGGGCGATATGAGCCGCGTCACCGGCCGCGCCCTGCGTGCCCGCGGCGCGGAGGGCATTTACGTAGCCAACCGCTCCTTTGACCGCGCCGTGGAACTCGCCGGAATGATCGGCGGCCAGGCCATCCGGTATGATGTCTGGGGGGAATACCTCAGGGACATTGACGTGGTGGTGGCCGCCACGGCCGCCCCCCACTGCATCATCACGCGGGAGACGCTCCTGCCCCTGCGGGCGTCCCGCAAATACCGCTCCCTGTTCCTCATCGACATCTCCGTACCTCGCAACATCTCCCCGGACGTGGCGGACATTGACGAAGTGTACCTTTACGACATCGACACCCTGACCCAGCTTGCGGATGAAGCCAAGCTCAGCCGGGAGCTGGAAATCTCCCGGTGTGAAACCATCATCCGGGACGGCATCTCCAAATACTTTCCGGACACCGCTCTCTATGACCAGTAAAAACACCCTCATCATCGGCACCCGCGGAAGCGCCCTGGCCCTGGCCCAGGCGGACATGGTCCGCGCCGCCCTGTCCGCGCTCCATCCGGGACTGGACATACGCCGGGAAATCATCCGCACCACCGGAGACCGCCGTATGGACGTGCCGCTGGCGGATGTGGCCAGGGTCTCCGGCATCGTGGACAAGGGAATCTTCATCAAGGAACTGGAAACGGCCCTGCTGGAAGGCCGCATAGATGTGGCCGTCCACAGCCTCAAGGACGTGCCAAGCGAACTTGCCCCGGAATTCCGCCTGCCTGCGGTTCTTCCCCGCGCTGCGGCGGAAGACGTGCTCATCACGAAGGAGCCGGACTGGAACGGCCGCGGAACTCTTGCCACCGGAAGCGTCCGCCGCCGCCTCATGGCGCGCACGTACTGGGGAAGGCAGCTCCGGTTTGAAGACCTGCGGGGCAATGTCCCCACCCGTCTTGAAAAGCTTGTGGAGCATCCGGAATGGGATGCCGTGATCCTGGCAAAAGCCGGGCTGGAACGCCTCGGCCTCTATGCGCCGGAAACGGTGGTGCAGGGCAGAAAACTCTACATGCGCCCTCTGCCCGTGGAAGCCTTCATTCCCGCTGTGGGGCAGGGAATCGTCGGCATGGAATGCCGTGCTTCCGACCGGAAAACGAAGGAACTGCTGGCCGGGATCAACGATGTGGAAACCTGCGCCTGCGGCGTGGCGGAACGCACCTTCCTGGTGCGCCTGGGCGCCAGCTGCTCCACCCCAGTGGGCGTGTACGCCTGCCTGGAAGGGGATGAACTGGTTCTGCGCGCGGCGTACTACGTGCCGGGAAGGGAAGAACCCTTCGCCGTCGTTGTCTGCGGGGACCGGAACGCTCCTGAAGCCCTGGGAATTCTGGCCTTTGAAAAACTGAGCCCGAACTGACGGCGGAAGCTTTTCCGCTTCATCCGGGATATGGCGGGACGGAAAAAAGGTTCCGGAGTTCATCCGGAACCTGAATCAGGCAGTAAGTACACCAGGATTAATGTTTTTCCTTGTGACTTTCCTTGGAGCTGGAGCTTCGCTTGTCGCTCATAAACTGCCCTGTTGAAGCATCACGCTTGACGTGCTGCCCGGTCTTGTGGGTAGTGGACCCGGAACGCTTTTTAGAGCTGCTCCTGTGATCGTCTCCCATATGGGAACTTGTTGCCATTGATATTCACCTCCTTTCCATTTTCTTCACCTGTTGATAAACGAGAGAAGAAAGCCGTCCTTCCATAGGCTGGTGCATACAGCGTACAGGCCTGCGATTCATGCCTGCCATAACAATAAGCGTGCTTTCATGAGGAAGCATGCTGTAAAAGGTAATCCTTCAGGGCTCCGGCTTCGTTATGCTCCGTATCCCTTGCGGCGTACAGAAGCGTCACCTTCCCCTTGCGGGCCAGTTGGCTGAGATGTGAAACAGCCTCTTTATTCCGGTCCAGTTCTTCGAAATACTTTTTCCGGAAACCGTCCCATTTGGCCGGATCATGGGCGAACCATCGGCGCAATTCCGTGGAAGGAGCGGCTTCTTTCGCCCATTCGTTCCAGGAAGCCTTCTCCTTGGAAATGCCGCGGGGCCAGATCCGGTCCACCAGAACGCGGTCTCCGTCTTCCGCCTCCTGCGGATCGTAAATGCGTTTGATTGAAATGTTCATGTTGGGGAAAATGATGTCTGTTAACGGCAATAGAGCATGTGGAATATCTTTTTGTTGAGTCCGTGCGGGACATGCCGCGCCGCGTGCACCGGGGTGGTGCCGGGAATCGGCAGGCCTGCCGCTCCGGGTTTCCGGCCGGGAAAGGAGGCAGTCCCGGAAGGGGAGGAAGAATGGAAAACAACGGGTGCCTGAACCTGTTAAATCAAAAATCCATCATCGCTCCGGTTTTGCCGCTCCGGACCGGATGTTTGTTGTCGGTTACAAGGGTATCATCCATGACAGTATTCCAGCTGCCGGTGAAGTTTTTTCTGGGAAAATACCGTTTTCATGGAGACTCCGTCACGCAATCCGTACCAAGTTTTCCTTATCTTCCTGCGCCGGACGGCAGACGGCAATGGTCCTTTTCCGGACCATGGGATTTTCCCGTGAAACAGCCACCGTCGGGAAAAAAGAAAAGGGAGAAGCGGGGAAAACTGCTACTCCTTCCATGAATCGTCGGGAACGGCGCCGCGGGCCTGAAGCGTCTGGATCACCATGTCCACTTCATTTCTGCGCTGGGCGTGTTCCCGCCGCATGGCGGCATCCTCTATCCGGTAATAGTTCCAGAATCTCACCTGCTTCTCCATCAGGTCTTTTACTGCAAGCGCCATGGACAGGGCCTTGTTCGGGGAATGGGGGGCGGTGGAAATGCACCAGGCGTACAGAACATTGGCATAAGTCGTAGTCCAGGCATACATGCGGTCGTCAAACCGTGAAAAAGACACATAGGGACGCAACAGCCTTTCCGCTTCCCTGTAGCGTCCCTGGTGCATGTAAAGCAGCCCCTTGGCCGCCACTAGGGCATGATTGCCCGGACTGAGCAATTCCGCCCGTTCCATCTGCCGCTCCAGTTGGCGGAGCCGTCCGGGACCGGGAGGCGGGGAGCTCCCTGCGGCATGCAGGATATTGCGCCGCACAAGGTCCGGGTCGTGGCTGGCGGCGGCCGCCTGTTCCAGCATGGGCATGCCGTCGGGAGAAGATGCGGGAACCGCCTGCCAGGATGCTTTCCAGGTCGGGAAGGCCAGGCAGGCATACCACACGGACAGCGCCGCCAGTAGAAAGGCTCCTGCTCCCAGAACCAGGCGCCCGCCGGTTCGTGAAGCCTTGATCCTGGAGAAGGACGCGGTGCAGGAAAGGCCGCAGCACAGGGCGGCGGCGCCCGCAAGCGCCGGATTGTGCCAGATAAACTCTCCGTAGGCGTGGGCGGCGGCAATGCACAGCGCGCAGAAGGCCGCCGGCCCCAGGGGATTGACTTGGGGATGTTCGGCCGCCAGCCGGAGTACGCTCCGGAAGCCCAGGGAAATGAACAGGAGCAGCAGGGCAAGCATCACGGCGAGTCCGGTGTATCCGTAATCGCAGGCGGCCTGTGCATACTCATGATGGGTGAAATTGGGAACATTGGGAAACGGGAAAAACTCCACGGCCAGATTGGTGAACATCCGGCTGCCGTGGCCGAAAAGCGGGGCCTGCTCCGTCAGGGACCACGCCAGTTTGGAAAGGGTAATCCGGTTGCCGAAAGTGAAAACATCCAGAATGGACGTCAGGCTGCCCGCTCCGCTCGTCAGGTCCAGCACGACGTAGGCCGTGCTGAAAAAAAGCAGCAGGAAAAACAGAATGGCGGCCGTATAAAACTTCCTGTTATTGCGGAAAACGCTGGAAGTATAGATAAAAAAGCAGAGCGTCACGCCAATCAGGGCATTCGGAAAAGCGGCGCGGGAATCGCAGGTGAAGGAAGCAGCCACAAGCAGAAGTCCCGCGAACAGATGGACTCCCCATTTTTTGAGGCTGGCCATGCTCCAGGCGCACAGGAAAAAACCGGTAATGGACAGGAAATGCGCGGAAAAATTCTTGTATCCGAACAACCCGGTTCCATCCGTTTCCGTCCCGAACAGGGAATAATCCGGCCTGAACCAGGAAGCTCCCGTCCCCGCCATGTTCTGGTAGGCCCAGAGTGCGGCATTCAGCAGGCCCAGGACTGCCGCCAGCGTCGGGAGGGTGCTTTTGCTCCCGTTGCCGGCTCCGGCACAGGCGCCTGCCATGAACATCACCAGCGCGGTCACGATCAGGGTCAGGTCCGCCATGCTCTCGTAAAACCAGGGGGAAAACCAGGCTCTCAGGAAAAAATAGCCTCCCCCCAGTCCCACAGCCAGCCATCCGGCAAGGCCGGGGCTGGGCACTTTATATCCCCGTATGAGGCAAAAGCAGAACACCAGCAGCGCGGCTGTCAGAAAACACGACGGAATGAACAGGGTGTGCCATTCCCCGCCTGCCGCAGTGGTGGCCAGGGCGGTATAAAACAGGGCCAGCAATGCCGTCAGTATCCTGCCGGCGGCCGTTTCTGCAATGCGCGGAGCGGAAAGTTTGCTGGACGTTGGTTCTGGCATAGGCGGACGGAAAAAGGCCCAGGCACTATAACCGCCATAAGGGTGCTTGCCAAGAGCAAGCTTCCTGCGTCCGCATGACGCGCCCCCGGGACAGGCCTTGCGGGGGATAAAGAGATTGCTTTCTCCGTTTTTGCCCTTATCCTTTTCTCGTTATCTCATGGAACGGATTTGCGCCATTTTTTCACATTACCGTAGAATCTCCCTCACGGAAATGTGCTTGCAGAAACTGGCGCAGCAGACTGTTCCGCCTCACCGCGTCGTGGTGGCGGACAACGGGGCCGGAGACGGTTCCCTGGACGGCGTGAAGGAACAGGCGGCGGCCGGAGCCTATCCGTTCATGCTGGAAATAATCGACATGCCCGGAAATACGGGAAATGCCGGCGGCATAGCCCGGGGGCTGGAACGCGCTTTTTCCTTCCCGGATGTGGATGCCGTCTGGATTTTGGATGACGACTCCTGGCCGGAGCCGGACGCCCTGGCCTGCCTTTTGTCCCATGGACCCGGAACGGACGGCATGGAATGGCCGTGCGTCAGGGGTTGCAAGGTAGTGGACCTGAAACAGGGCGGAGAACTCTCCTGGCCCATGGTGCTCCTGGACGAAAAGGACGGACGGCGCATTCATGTAACAAGAGGTGACGCCCTTCCCGAAGCCCCTTTCCTTCTGACCGGGGGCGCCTTCCTGGGAGCCCTTGTTCCCCGTGAAATCCATGACAAGGTCCGGGGGCCGACCGCCGGGCTCTTTATCCGCGGGGAAGACGAAGAATATCCATGGATCATTTCCCGCGCGGGATTCCGCACTTATCTGGTCAGCGGCTCCATTCTCCACCATCCGCGTCCCGCCACCGGGCTGGTGCGCGTGGAACTGGCGGGCAAGGCCTTTTACTATGAACCGGGGCTGGATGCGCGCCGGCTGTACTACAAGGTACGCAACTGGGCGTGGCTCCAGAGGCTCAAACATCCGGATTCCCCCCTCTTCAGATGGGCGGCGTGCGCCGGATACGCCGCCTTGTGCGGAGTGCTCATCGCAGTATATGACGCCTGGAACCCGTCCAAATTCCGGGCCGTATGCCGCGGGGTGTACCGTGGCGCCTGCGGACGCCTCGCCGGGCCGGATGAATAATCCCTTTTACTCCGTCATGCCTGCATGCCGAATTTCCGTTTGATCTCCGGAATGGAATAATTGACCAGAGTCGGCTTGCCCGCCGGGGTGCAGTACGGAACTTCGCAGGCCAGCAGCTCCTTCAGAATGGCCGGAGCGCGGTGGGGGGAAATGCGTTCCTTCCAGGCGGACTTCCTGGCAATCTCCGCAATGAACGTTTCATACGCCATGCGTTTGGCGTTGCGGCTGAACTCGGACTGGGTGAGGCGGTCCACCAGCTCCAGCAAGAACGCCTTGGCGTTGTCCAGTTCCAGCAGGGCCGGAATGGACTCTATCCTGATGGTATTCTGGCCGAAGGGCGTGACCGTCAGTCCGGCCTGGTCAAAATGGGGCGCAAACTGCTGGATGACGGCGAAATCCCGGGGGTCCAGGTCCAGCATCACCGGATCGAGCAGGTGCTGGGAAGGCATGGGGGCCTGCCTGTGGGCCCGCAGCCGTTCAAAAATGATGCGCTCCCGCGCGGCCTTGGGATGCATCAGCACCAGGCCTTCCGGCGTCTCGAACAGGGCGAACTGCTGGTGCAGAGTCCCCAGATACTTGAAATCTGCGGAAAGATCCTTTTCCACCCTCCCTTCCGTGCCTGGCGCGGCATCCGGACGGGAACACGCCTTCTCCGGAAAATCCAGCCGCCCCTGGGTGGCCGGCACCTGTTTCAGGGAAATGGGCCGGACGGGAAGGACCGGAGATGGTCCCGAAGTACCCTGGGGGCGTTCCGCGGGAGAGGGAAACACTGGAATTTTAGACGTAGGACCAAGTGAGGGAGACAGGGGGGAGGCCGTTGCCGCGGTTCCGTTTCCGGCGGCAGCGGGCGCAGGGGATGGGGCGGAAGGCTGTTCGTCCGGTGCCGGAGCGGCCGGGCGGGTTTCCTGACGGGCATGGCGCTGAAGGGTGTTGGCAATCGCCTCCACAAGGGTATTCACCACATCGGCGGCGCGCCGGAACCGCACCTCCTTCTTGGCGGGGTGGACGTTCACGTCCACCAGGGCAGGCTCCACCTCCATGTACAGGAACAGGGCCGGATGCAATCCCGTGGGGAAGCCCCCGTAACCGTCGCGGATGGCCCGGTTGATCAGTTGGTCTTCCACCGGGCGGGTGTTCATGAACACATACTGCCCTTTTCTAGTGCGCCTGGCCTCGGAAAGCGGAAGCAAGTACCCGCTGACGGAAATGCCGGGGCCGGTGGTGGCCTCTATCGGAATCAGGGCCGCCGCCGTGGCGGGGTCCGTCAGGGCGGAAATGCGCACCCGCAGGTCCGTGGTGGCCGGAAGATCGAACACCAGCTGGTCGTCCCTCCTGTAGGTAAAGCGCACCCGGGGGAATGCCAGCGCATGGAGGCGTATCTGGTGTTCCACGTGGGAAGCCTCCGTTTCCGCGGACTTCAGGAACTTGCGGCGTGCCGGAGTATTGTAAAACAGATCGGCCACCTCAATGGCGGTGCCGGGAGATACCCCGGAGCTCCGGGGTTCGTGCTCCATCCCGCCGTCAATCCGCACTTCCCAGCCTTCCAGGGCATGCTGCTGCCTGGTGCAAAGCTTGAAGCGGGAAACGCTGGCGATACTGGGGATGGCCTCTCCCCGGAAACCCAGATGGGTGATTTCAAACAGTTCCTCCAGGGAGGAAAGCTTGCTCGTGGCGTGACGCTTGGCACAGAGGCTGGCGTCTTCACGGCTCATGCCGCATCCGTCGTCCGTCACCCTGATCAGGCCCACGCCTCCGCGGCGGATTTCCACCCGCACGGACTTGGCCCCGGCGTCCAGACTGTTCTCCACCAGCTCTTTGACGACGGAGGCCGGCCGTTCCACGACTTCGCCCGCCGCCACCTGGCTGGCGAGAGTGGGAGACATGACATGGATGGTCGGCATGGGTGAAGTAAAGTAAAATATTGATGATGAAAAACTCAGCCGCCGGCAACGATGGAGACCACTTCTACCGTATCCCCCGGAACAACCGTAACACGGGAAAAATCCCGGGGCAGGAGTGCGGAACCGTTGTGTTCCACCACCACTGGATTTCCCTTCATATTCAGGAGTTCCAGAAGCCGTATGACGGAACAGGGTTCCGCCAGAAAATAGGGGACGCCGTTCAGGATAATGCTGTCTTGGGCGGTCATTGCGTTCACACTATAGCACAGCGGGCCGGAAAAGCCAGAAACATACCTTGCGAATGGCGTAAAAGTTCCTGTTCAAGGAATAAGATAAAAAGAAACTGGCATCGCGTACGGGACTCGAACCCGTGTTGCCCGCGTGAAAGGCGGGAGTCCTAGACCGCTAGACGAACGCGACTTGAACCGGTTTTTGCAGCATCTTGGAGGCGGGAGCGGGAATCGAACCCGCGAATGACGATTTTGCAGACCGTTGCCTTACCACTTGGCTACCCCGCCGCTGATGCTGTGCGCGGATACTAGGAGAAAGGTCTTCCGGTGTCAATCTTGTTTTTGGAAAAGATACCTTGTTTTTTAGCGGAAAGCTTCTGAAAAAAGCCCTTCATTTTTTCATGGGCAGCATTTTTGATTCATGGATGCCACCCAGCCCTGCGGTGAGGTCGATGGGCATCAGCCGGGCTTCCCGTTTCTGTTCGTACAGGACCTTGACGCGTACATGGCCGTAATCTTCCGGAAAAGTGCAGGTGATGGGACGGGAGATGGTGCCGGCGCTGAAAAAATAAACGGATTTATCTGTCTTTACGGGAATGGGACGGTTTTTTTCGTCGAAAAATTCCATGCAGGTATAGGGAAATTCCTCAGGATGGGACAGGATGATGGTCCACTTCCCTTTCTCCTTTTTGTGGGTCGCGGTAAGGGTTACGCGTTGCATGGATTCCATTTTCGCTATGTCGCCGTCGTCCCTAAGAAAGGGAGGAAATGACAGGAGGATGTCGCAGTATCCCCCTTCTTTCAGAGCAAGGTCTTCCGCCGGAAGGGAAGACAGGTGCGAACACATGAGCGGCACCTCTCCTTTAATGTGTATCCAGCGGGTTTTGAGAGGGAGGGGCGTTTCCAAGGAAATCCCCAGGTTGAACGTTCCGGATTCTTCCTTCCGGTTATAGGAATCCAGAGTGATATAAATGGATCTGGGGTTCAGCGGCGTTCCCGAGGAATTCCGGATGTCCAGATTTCCTCCCTGCGTGTTGATATCCGTAAGGTCCAGACTTTTTTTGGCATCCAGAACGGCCGGGGCATTTTTATAACTGATGTTTAAATTGAAAAAAACGGACTCTCGGGAGGTGTCCAACGGCGCCAGTTCCACCCCGGTTCCCTTCAGAATGGAGAGCGGTTTTCCCCATGAAAGGGAGAAAACGGAAAAAACAATCAGTGAAAACAAGAGCTTCATGGATTCATTTTCTTTAAGGGTGATGCGCTTCCGTCAAACCCGATGTTGAAGTTGACGGGGATGTCCGTTGTTCCGCTTTCATCAAAATACGAAAGCGTCACCAGGAGGGTTCTGGTATTTGGCCGGAACAAATAGATAAGACGTAGAGACTGTTCGTTTTCCTCATTTTGTCTGACAGGGATCTTAATCATTTTAGGGTGAAAAGGCGTTCCGTCGGGATACTGGAAAGTGATGGAATGCAGAATGACCGGACTATTGCTTCCGATATCGACGGAAAACAACGGGCTGTTCGCCTCCTGTCCGGCTGATGAAATCCTGAGATGGATGGGATTTCCGGTTTTGGGATGCCGAATGATGGACGGAGCTTCTTCAAATTCAATTTCCTGTGCCGGAAATTTCAGCACCTTACGGCCCATGGGGATGGAAATATTCCCTGAAATCCGTATCCACTCGGCTTGAACACTGGGAAGGGAATTCGTCTGGATGCTCAGCTCCGCTTTTCCCTCCGGCGAATGGAAGGAATCATTTTCATAGGACAATTCGGGAGTGACCTGCACGTTCCGGATGCCGAGCTTTTTTCCCGTGGAATCAACCACTGCCAGACCACGTGCATCCGGGGGCGTCAGGGGAACCCCTCCACCGGAGCAGGACAGCTTGAAGGACAGCGTCAGGGATTTGTCGTTTTTCTGATGGACAATCCTCATTTCCGAGAAGACGAGACTGTCCCGCGGCAAATCTTTTTCCCCGTCCCCGGCGGGGGACGAAAGGGAGCCGCAGAGAAAAAACAGGAGGAATGCGGTTGTTTTCATAGGATATTTTCGTAGGGAAGGGGCAGTTACCTGGCCGATGGCGCCTGTCTCTTGCTGAGAGTTCCCGCCAGGCCGACGGTCAGGTTGAATGGGAGGCTTTTATTTTTAAACTTGTCGGGATCTATGTAAAGAATTCTAGCCTGCAGACGTGAGTAGGCTCGCGGAAAAACGCATTCCATGGAATAACCGGCCCCTCCCCCTCCCGCAAAAGCGCTGCAGGGCCTTAAGGAAAAGAGGACATGGAGTCCCTGTTCATCAAGGAGTTCCAGACCGTAAAAACGGAAGGTGGCGATGGCACTCAAATGGATTTTCCATAATTGGGAATTATTTCTGTAGGTTTGCAGAAGTTTCGCTTCCAGGGTAACAGTTTCACTTTTGCATATTGCCAAGTCCGCTACCGGTCCTTCCGGAACCATTTCACAGTCTATTGCGGAAAACTCTTCCTTCATTCCGTTCCGCCAGAAAAGTCCTCTGGGAATTGAAGAGGAAAGGGAACAGCAACGAAGTGGAACATTTCCGCAGATATGTATCCATTTGGCGGTTTTGGCGGGGAGTTCCTTGAAAAAAAGAATCGCATGGAACTGGTTGTCCGGGCAATCTTCTTCATCTACTTGGAGGAAGTTTTTTCCAACTATCATCAAATTGTCGGGAAGAAGTCTTTTCCCTGTTGAATCAACGACATTCAGCAGAAGGTAGGCTTTTGGCGGGAATTCCATGATGGATTCTTTTGCCGTGTGGGTGACGCTGCATGTAATTTTCATGCAGGGAACATCATTGTCGGTAATAATTTCAAGAGATTCAAATTCCATGTGCGCTCCCTCAAGGGCGGGAGGCGGATCGCCAAAGGAGCAGGGAAAAAGGAAAGCAATCGCCAGGTACAGTAACATTTTCATGGAGGGGGCCGGTTTGTCAATGGTTCTGGAAAATTTCCCCTCCCAGGCTGACGCGGCAATGGATGGGGAGTTTTTCCGGCTGGAGGTTTCCAAAATAGGAGAGATGGAGCTGCATAGTGGTTTCCTCCTCCGGAATGTTGAAGACGAAACATTCCGGAAGTGTCTTCTCGAAAAGACGGAGGCTGTTGAATTTTTTATAGGAGGCAGGCGGTGTATTCCCTCTTTGGGGTGCAGTCAGGGAAAGGGAATGAATGGTAAAAAAATCCGGGGCGCGAATGAAAAGCTTCCATGCCAAATGGGGACCGCCCCATGATGCCGAATAATGGCGTGCCCGGATATGGACGGAGTTATCCCCAACGATCTCCTTTTTTTCCGGAAGGGAGAAATGAATCTCCTCTCCGTTTACGGTGAGACCGGAAACCGGGGCCTGGCGCACTTCCGAGGTCATCAGCAAAGGAATGTGTCCGGATATTTCCACCCAGGCGGCCTGGGCGGATGGAGGGGTATCCGTTTCAATGGAAATGGCGGCTGCCCCGTTCCAGCCCATGTTGTCTTTTCTTTCCTCCTCCGGGTCCAGGACGGGATCTACAAAAATGCGTGACACCCGCAGTCTCTTCCCCTGGGAGTCCGTGATCTTCAATCCTTCCGTAGTGGATGGCGAGAAAGGTATCCTTTTCCCGGAAAAGAACGCCAGGAAATTGAAAGTAATCTTTTGGCGGCGGCCTGCTTGTTCCAGCAGAAAGCCGCAAAACTTCACAGGCTTCCCGTCCTCCGTTTTTTCTGGAGTACCGGAGGCATGGCAGGGGAAAATACCCGCAAGAATCATGAACAGCAGGATGATGGGCTTCATAAATATTCAGTTGAAAAGATGCGGTTATGTCAGGGTTCTCTTTTTCCCTTGTTGAGTGATCCCCCTATTCCCAAACTCACGTCGACGGATACGTGTCTTGTCTCAAAATTGCGCGGATCAAGATACAGAATCCGTACCTTCATTTTTTCACGGGAGCGCGGGAGAACGAGATATTCATAGGTGGAGGTTCCTCCTCCCCCGCTGGCGCTGAACCCGCAAAGAGAGGGCGGCATACCGGCAGGGACGGCCCGTCCCTGCATGTCTTCCAGTTTCAAATCCCGGTACCGGAAATCGGTCGGGTAGGCCAGCAGGAATTCCCAGACATCGGTGCCATTCCGGCCGCCGTCCCCGTCTTTCAGCTTCTTCATGGATAATGTCAGGAACTGCATCCGGGCGGGGTCGGCAATGCCATCATCCTGCCGGCCGTTGTTTGGCGGAAGCGGTATTTTTACCTCTTCCGGGTGAAGTAGATCAACCTCTGCCGGATCCGTGGATGAATATTCCGTACAGGTGACGGGCACATCCCCCCGAATGCGTAGCCACTCCGCGTCTTCCGGGGGCCATTCGGAAAACGAGAATTGGATAATGAACTCTTTTTCCTGATTCAGTCCCTTTTCTGCCTTCATGGAAATCAGAACATTGTCCGGCGTATAGGTCTTTCCCGTGGAATCCGTAATGGAAAGGTCGGAAAATGGTTTCCCGGATGCAGGGATGATGCTGGCTTTCCCCCGGTATGTCCCGTCCAGGGTCACCATGCAGTATTTCTTCTTTTCCGTGTGGTCCGTCCCGGTCAGGAAAGATGCGAACCCCGTCCGTGAGCCTTGCAGCAGGGGTGTATTGTCAGCAGACGCGGCCACGCAGGAAAGCGGCAGAAATAGCAACAGGTATTTCATAGGGAATGGGTGTTGGATGAGAGAGTTGCAAACAAAGGAATCTGGCAGTCCTGCCTAGGGAAAAATCTGGATCATGGCATGTTCTCCGGGGTGTTGGGGGAGGGCTCTTGGTGGCAAGCCGGAGGCGGGAAGAACGTTTTTATTTAGCCGCAGGGACTTTTTCCTTGTTAAGGGGGCCTCCCATTCCCACGCTGATGTCAACAGGCACTTGCCTGATTTCAATGTAGCGGGGATCGGCATGCAAAATGCGCACTTTCAGTTGTTCATAGGGGCGGGTAAGGGTGAAATATTCGGAGCGTGTCGTTCCGCCGCCGCCGCTGCACAATCCTCCGGAAAAACGTTTGAAGGGAATGGGCCGCCCCTGCATGTCTTCCAGTTCCATGCCGCAGTAGCGGAAGCTGTCCCGGTGGCCCAGGCTGAATTTCCATTGGAAGCCTTCCTCTTCCTTACCCTCCCACTTCTCCACGAATAATATCAGGGTCTCCGTTCGTGCCGGGTCCGCAATGTCGCTCTGCGGGATGTCATTCCCCACAACGGGAATTTCCGTTTCTCCCGGGTGAATCAGATCGACCTCCACCGGATCCAGGGAGGAAGCTTTGATGCACACCACGGAGACATTCCCCCGGATGCGTAGCCATTCCGCATGTTCTGACGGCCATTCGGAAAGAGAAAAGCGCAGATGGAACTCTTCTTCCCGATTCCATTCTTTTTCCCACGCCGGCTCAATCAGAACATGATTCAATGCATAGGTTTTTCCTGTGGAGTCCGTGACGGAAAGATCGAAAGGCCTTTCCTTGGATATGGAGACCACACTGAGGTGTTCCAGAGGCCTTCCGTTCAGGGACAATATGCAATAAGGCTCCTTAGTCGTACCGTTGACTCCCAGGGAGAAGGAGTCGAATTCCAGAGGACAGAGCGGTGGCGGAGGTGCCTTGTCCGCAGCGGCGCCCAGGCAGGAGAGAGAAAGGAACAGCAGCAGGGATTTCATGGAGTGGGAGTGTTGGAAGGTGGTGATATCGGGCCTCCGAGCCCGATTGTCTGGTCCATGGGAATGTTCATGTTTTTCTTTCCGGACAGGCAGAAAATCCGGACGAGCAGGGTCTTTTCCTCTTCGGGGATGGCATGAAGCCAGTCCATTTCCCATTGATGGCCGGATTTGTTGCCAAAATGGCTGTGATGGCGGGCGTCCGGAGGGAGCTCCTTTCCCTCGTGGTCTTTCAGGGCAAGGGAATGGAAAAGAATGTCCTCATCCCCGGTAATGGTCAGCCGCCAATAGGTAAATCCTTCCACGGGAATCAGTCCTTCATGGACTTGGGCCTTGACCGTGATGCTTTTTTTCTTTCCTTCCCTGTCCCGTTCAGACAGAGGGATGGAAACGGCGTCTCCGCCCAGGGTTATTGCCTGCCAGGGAAGCGCCTGCTTTTTGTCCGCCGCCAGAACGGGAATGGCTCCTTTCAGGGAAACGGACGTGGCCCGTGCATCCGGCAGGGAATCGGATGATAAATACATGTCCACCGTATAATCTTCCGTGCCGGCGGGGTCCGGGTAATGTGAGAAATTAATGCTCAGGCAGGGAAGAGCCTTTCCGGTGCTGTCGGTAGCCGTGAATGCATCGGAGGCCAGGGGAATGAGCGGAACCTGCCCCGCTTGAGGCGTGAGCCGGAAGGAAAAGGAAATGCCCGGGCGGTTTTTTCCCTGGGAAAGGGACATTCCCGTGAAAAGGGCCTCCCATGGCCCTGTCTCCGGCTGCGCCTGCGCCGCGGGCAGGAATGCCAGGGACAGGAGAGCCGCGCGGCAAAAGTGCCATCTGCTTTTCATGCCGGGAATTAACGGTTGGAGAGCAATTCCTTCATGTCCGGCAGGCGGAAATGCAGGGGAGGAAGTTCCGTGCCGTAGGCGGTGGACTTTTCTTTCCGCAGGTTTTCCGCTCTTTCTTCCAGAGTACGTGCGGCGTTGAGAATCTTGCGCACTTCCTGGCGTCCGCGGCCTATTTTGGAAGCGGCGCGTACAGGGTCGGGCGTCAGTTCGGGGCCTCCCTTGAGGTATTTTTCAAAATACTGCTGGTAGTGTTCCGCCAGTTCTCTTCCGCGGGCAAACAGTTTCCTATCTTCCTCCACAAAGGCGACCAGGTCCGGATCCACGTCCCTGGTGCTCAGGTCTGCAAGGTCTTCGTCCCGGTCCTTCAGTATTTTTGCCGCCTGCCGGCTGCTTTCCTCCAGGCCCGGAAGAGTCGGATTCTTCTTCAGCTTGAGGAGCCGTTCCGCCAGTGCGTCGCTTTTTTCGGAATATTCCGCATTGATGTCGGCCACCTTTTTACAGTAGGAGACGGAGGGATCGCCGCAGGAAATCATCAGGAATGCCGCCAGCAGGGGAACCAGGCGGCGCATGCAGGTCAGGGGAGTCATGGTTCTCTTTTAGCATTTCCTCAAACGGAAGCAAGAAGCTTTCGTGAAAATGAACGGGCCGGAACAATTGCGGAAGGAACTGACGAACAGCGAATTCCTTTCACGGCCGCTCTTTCTCCACCGGGAGCGGCAATTCCACCACGCCGCAGCTGGAACCGGGAACCAGCAGAATTTCCACTTCCAGGGGCAGTGTGGTGTCCGCCAGGAATCCCTCCGGAATGGAAATGCCGATGGGTTTGGAACTTTGCCCGGGGGCGACTTTCTGCGGGGCGAAAATGTCCAGCACGACACGCCCGTTTTGAAGCACGTTGAGCTTGCTGAAAGAGAAGGACTGCTCCTTGCACGTATTGTGCAGGGTCACGCCTTGGAGAGCTGCGGGAGCAAAGGGGCCGGGAACCGTGAATCTCAGGGTGGTGGAACTCCCCGCTTCCACGGGAAGGGGAAGCCAGCAGGCGGCAATGGCCGACTGGAGGTTCAGGCTGGACGTCAGGTAGCCGGAGCCGTTGAGGCGTTCCATCATCAGGCGGGAGAGTTCCGTGGAAACGGGCATTCCCCAGCCCTGGGAATACATCAGGGAAAGCAGGTACGCGGCTTCCTGGTCCCTGTACTGGAGCGCCATTCTCAAAAAGCGGGCGGCCTGGGCGTAATCCCTTCTGGCCAGGGGTGGCTGTTGGGGCAGTCTGGGGAAGTAGGAGGGAATGTCCATGAGCATGACGCCCAGATCCTTCATGGCCTCATAACATCCTCCCGTGGCGGCCCGGTAAAGCCATTCCACGCCGTTTTCCGGTCTGGGTCCTCCGGGAAAGTCCGGCGCCATCAGTGCCTTGGCCAGTGCATATTGGGCGACGGGGTAGCCTTCCCTGGACAGTTGTTCTACCGCCGCCATGTTGTCCGCCGTCACTTTCAGGCGTTTCGCGGTTCTGCTGCGGCTGGACGCCGGGGAGGAAACCTGGCGCATCAGTTCCCGGTAGGCTGGGTCCTCCCGCAGGGATTCGTCCTGAATGGCCGGGGCCGCAATAATGCGGATTTTCGGGAAAGCCTCTTCCGTCCGGGCCGGGTCTCCCTTCAAACAGGCCATCTGCACGGAAACCGGCTGCTGGGCGGCCGTTTCAAAGGCGTACGTGTACGTCCGGTCCGTGTACAGCAAGGGGAGGGCCGGGAAGAAAAACGTGGTGGTGGACTGGCCGGGAACCGTGAATGAGGGAATGGGGTTGAGGGAGCGGTCCACCAGGGCGCCGTTGGAATCACGGATGGTCAGGTAGAGGTCCTCCCTGCCGTCCGGAGAAGAGGAAATCTGAAGGTAAATGCAGGAAATGCGCAGCTCTTCCGGCAGGGGGGAAGGGAGGCTGGAGCTGCTGAGCATGCTGTCGTCCAGCCGGAGCTGGAACCGGGACGTTTTCCGCTCTTCCAGGGAGGCGTCTTCCGCGATTCTCAGTTCCGGAATGCGGATGGAGGCCAGGTCCCGCGGAGGGATGGCCGGGAGTTTTTCCAGCCCGTTGGCGCCGGGTTGCTGGATGGCGTCCTTGATCGTGTTGATCGTCGTACCCATGGGGGCCTGTTTCAGGTAATCCAGCAGGTAGAACGCCGCGGCGCCCGCCAGCAATGTGCATGCGCTGCCCACCATCAGGTACATCAGCTGGCGGTTGCGCCTGATGGTGCGGGCGGAAAGCCTGCGGGCGGCGGAGGGAGTGCCCGTGCCCCTTCCGGAAGGAATGTTTTTATCTGAACTTTTTGCAGCGCCCAGGTGGAGCGCCGGCCGGGCGCTGCTGATCTCCGCGCGGGTCAGCTGGATGGTGGCGGAGGATTCCTCCCCGGAAATGGAGCAGATGTCGTTGATCCACTCCCGGGCGTCCTGGTAGCGGCAGTTGATCTGCGGGGCCAGCGCCTTGTCCAGGGAAAGCAGGAACTGGCGGGAATACAGGCGCATCAGCTGCGGATTGCTGTGCAGGGGCGGCATCGCGTCTTCCGCCAGCCGCACTTCCGCCCGTTCCGGAGGATGTCCGGTGAGCAGGGCGTAAAAGGTGGCCCCCACGGAATAAAGGTCGCTCCAGGGACCTATGTTCGTCTTGCCCAAGGCCTGTTCCGGAGAGGAGTACCCCTGGGTGGTCAGGACGGTGGCGGTGTGCAGCTTCAGGGCATGCCGCGCCGCGCCGAAGTCGATGAGAACGGGCGTTCCCTCCTCCGTCAGCAGGATATTGCCGGGCTTGATGTCCCGGTGGTAAATATGGCTGGCGTGCAGGTATTCCAGAATGCGGAGCAGGCGGGTGAGCAGGCCCTTCAGTTCGTCTTCCGTGTAACGGTGGCCGGTGGTGTGGAGCTTTTCTCCCAGATAATCCAGGGACAGGCCCGTGATGTGCTCCATGGCGAAGTAGGCCGTGCCGTTGGCCTCGAACACGGACAGGATCCTGACGATGCCCGGGTGGTTCAGTTCCGCCAGGGTCTGGGCTTCGCTCAAAAAGCTTTTCAGGGCCCAGGTGTAATTCTCCAGGTCGTGTTCGTTGTTGGGCCTGATATGGCCGGTCAGCGGGTCGCGGTAGGAGCAGCTTGCCGGGAAATTCTCCTTGATCACCACGTTCCTGTTCAGGAACAGGTCTTTGGCCAAATAGGTAATGCCGAAGCCGCCGCTGCCCAGGACGCTGAGAACTTCATACTGCTCCAGCCGCGTGCCGGGAGCCAGCTCCCGCTGATAGACGAAAAACGCGCCCTTCTCCTCCGCATGGGGAAGCGGGGGCCTGCCGGGTAGAATCTCTTCCAGGCCTGTCGCCGGAGGGGGAGGCGGCGCTTGCCCTGTCGTCCCGGGCGCGGCGTCTGTCTGGCCTTCTTTTGCTGGCATGGGAAAAATTCGGGAAACGGAAACTGCGGGCATTTTCCTATGCCGCTCCCGGCAAGTCAAGGTGAATGCCTGTTCCGCCCCCGGAAGGCTGGGCCGGTATTCAGGACTTGTGGCGCTTGACGAATTCCCGCGCCGCCTTCAGGTAGGCCTCCGCCGCCGGGCCGGAGGGGTCGTGTTCGAAAATGGTGTGGCCGAAGCTGGGCGCTTCGCCAAGCCTGATGGAACGGGGGATGACCGTCTTGTACAGCATTTTGGGGAGGTGCTGCCCCACCTGCTCGATCACCTGCCGGGAAAGGTTGGTGCGGCCGTCGTACATGGTCATCAGGACGCCTTCATGCCTGATGTGGGGATTGGCTCCGCTGGCGCAAATTTGCGCGGTCACGTGCAGAATCTTGGCAAGGCCTTCCAGCCCGAACCATTCGCACTGGAGGGGGGTGAGCACTTCGTCGCAGGCGGCCAGGGCGGAAGTCATCAGCACGCCCAGGGAGGGGGGCGTGTCCATGATGCAGTAATCGTAGGAACCGGATTTGCGCAGCGGGGCGAGCGTCTCCCGGAGCCTGGTCAGATGGTCGCCGGCCCGCGCCAGCTCTATCTCCACGCCGGCCAGGTCCATGGTGGAGGGAATAATGTCCAGCCGTTTTCTGCCGGAAGGCCGGATGCACTGTTCCGCAGGAATCTGGTGGAGCAGGGCGGGGTACAGGCTGGCCGTCTCCCGGGTGTCGATGCCCAGGCCGCTGGTGGCGTTGGCCTGCGGGTCCAGGTCAATAACGAGAATTTTCTTTTTCAGCTGGGCCAGGGCGGCGGCCAGGTTGATAGCCGTGGTGGTCTTTCCCACTCCCCCTTTCTGGTTGGCGATGGCGATGATTTTCATGAGGAAAACGGTGCAACGACACGGTAGCACAATGCGCCCCCCTTTCAAACATTTTCCTGAGCGGGAGAACCCGGAAAGCCGCGGTCCGGATGAGAGCCGTGCCGGGATGGTGCGGCCCCGCCGGGAGAAAAGGCCTTCTTCGTCAGGGAGCCGGAGGAGCGGGCGGGCGTTCCGAGGAAAGAACGAGGCGGAACCCCAGGGCATCGTCCCGCGTGTTTTCCGGCAGCGGAGTGCGGATGCTAGTGGTGAGCTGCTTGGGACGGAAGGACAGGTAGCTGCCGCCGCGGGCCACGCCGTGGCTGCGTATGGGAAGGCTTTCCGGACCTCCGTAATTATCGTCCACCCACTCCATCACGTTGCCTTCCAGGTCGTACAGGCCCAGGCGGTTGGGGGGGAATGACCTGACCGGGGCCGTGTAGGGCTGCCCGTCCTCGTAATCCACGATCACGCGGGACGAGGGAAGATAAATCAGGGCGGACTGGTCAGCGAAATTGCCCGCTCCGTTCGGCGGGGGCCAGGAAGTCCCCCACGGGAACACCTCCTTGGAATGGTCATGCGGCAACGTTTTTTCATAGGGGGAATCCCCCTTTTCCTCTCCGAGCTGCATCCAGGCGCTCCATTCCGCGTCTTTGGGCAGGCGGTAGGAATCATGCTGGTCAATCAGCCCCTGGGCACGCTCCCTGTTGGTGAGCCATCTGGCAAAGGCCCGCGCGTCCTGCCTGCTCACGTTCACCACCGGATGGTCGTCTTCCTGGGGGAATCCCGGCTTGGCCGGGGCTTTGCGGCCCGTGGCTTTCAGGAACTGCTGGAAGTCCTTGACACGCACTTCATGGGCCATTGCCAGAGTATTGTTCCCCGCAGGCACCAGGTCCATTCCCAGGCTGTTGATCCAGGGGGAGCCGAACACCACGGACTTGTCCGGTTCAAGCTGGAGGGAAAGGTACAGGTCCTGGGGATCAAGCCCCCTGCGCCGCATCGTGGCGTGCCCCGGCAGCTTGATCTCAATCACGTAAGGCACCTGGTTGACATACTCCTCAATGGGCGTCCTGCCGATGAGCCTGTTGTTGAAAAACACGCTGGCTCCCGGCGGGTTGGTCGTGACGGTGATGGGAACCTGGAAAACGCGGGTGACGTTCAGGACGTACGTGTTCCGTCCGTCCGTCCGTCCGGAACCCTGAGGCCCCGGGTCCGCGCTGATGGAGAACTCCTTGCCCAGCAGCCCCTCCCGTTCGCACTTCTTGTTCAGCCACGCCAGGTACGCCGTAATGCCGTCCTGGGTCAGCAGGGCCAGATCCTTCTCCGGGTGGTCCGGCTGCACCTGCTGCCGCTGCATTTGAAAATTGCCCTGCTGCCTGTCTTCCTTCAGGAACTTGTTGAACAGGGCGGCCGTCAGGGGCGTCTCCGCCACGTGGCGCGTCTCCGCCGGAAGATAGGTAACGCCCTCCGTATCCTTCCAGGGCTGCCCGTCCGTGGGCGGATGGTACTCTTTCAGGACTCCTCCCAATGCCAGCGTGGAGCCTCCTGCAACAGTCCCCGTCTCCTCCTTGTCCGCAAACCCCGACTTCTTGATGGTGTACACGACGGTGGTGCCGGCAGGCAATTCGATGGGGCCGTAAGGCGTTTCATCCAGATAATTCCCGTCGGCGTCATAGACGGACGCCCCCGCCGGAGAACTGGTAACCAGCACGTACCCGTTCCTGGACTCTTCCTCCGGCGCGGATTGTTGGGAATGCGCTTCCGCCGGGGTGTCCGGTTCCTGTGCGTGTTGCTGTTCGTTGAGCCAGAGTACTCCCCAATACGCCGTCAGGCCGCCGGCAATGGCGGCCCCCAGAAGCTGGAAGGTACGTTTGAACTTGCGGCGGCTTTTCTTCTGAAGCCGGAAGCGGGACGGAACTTCATACCCTCTCAGCGCGTCTATCTTTTCCGCCAGCTCCTCCGCGGAATCAATCGTGCATTCCTCCACGCGCGGTTCCGCGGCCTGGCAGATGATGGTATTGAACGCCTGCCATTTTTTCTGCACGGTGCCCGCCGGCAATTCATCCGGCAGTTCGGGAAAATCCATGCGGTCCTTCCCGGTGCTGATCTCATACAGGACTTTGGCCAGGGCATACACATCCGCCCTGCGGGTCCCGGGACCGTCCGGAGGAATGAACCCCTCCGTGCCGACAAAACTGCGCTGGTCCAGATGGGCCACCAGGCCGATGTCCGCCAGTTTGGGACGCCCATTCACGAAAATGACGTTGGCGGGCTTGATGTCCCGGTGCGTCAGGTTCTTGCTGTGCAGGTACAGCAGCGCGTGGGCAAGCTGGCTGCCCACCTCCAGGCAGTAATCCAGGGGAAGGGGCTTGTTGCCGGAAAACTTCTTGTCCGTCTGGAGCGTACGGGGAATATACTCGTCCGGGTTGATATGGACTCCCGTGCGGGCGTCGTCGCCCAGCTCCATCACGTAATAATAAAAGGGGGAGCCTTCGTCGTGGCGGCCCACATGCAGGATGTGCACCAGGCCCGGATGGTTGCGGGCGATGGGCTCGTATTGAAGAATGCCTTCAAACTCCCGGTTGAAGGTCCGTTCGTCCTCAAAATCCTCCCTCCAGACGATTTTGACGGCCCTCCATGCGCCTGTCAGGGCTTTTGCCAGCCAGACCTCTCCATACGCTCCGCTGCCGATCTGGCGAACCACTTTATGGTCCGGGATGGAAGGGGTGGGACGCACCACCCGTTTCACGGGCAGTGTCGGCAGGTTGCCGCCGGGCATGGGTGATGCGTCCGAAGTCATGAGCGGGCCGGGAAATCAGGAAATGACGCCCAGGTTTTTGCCCACCTTGCAGAAGGCTTCAATCGCCTTGTCCAGCTGTTCGCGGGTGTGGGCGGCGGAAATCTGGGTGCGGATGCGTGCCTGTCCCTTGGGCACCACGGGATAGAAGAAGCCTACGGCATACACGCCTTCGTCCAGGAGCTGTGCGGAAAACTGCTGGGACAGGACGGCATCCCCCAGCATCACCGGGGAAATCGGGTGATCCTTGCCGCCGATGGTGAAGCCGGCGCCGGTCATCGCGCCGCGGAAATATTTGGTATTGGCTTCCACGCGGTCGCGCGCTTCCGTGGAACCTTCCAGAAGGTCCAGCACCTTGATGGACGCGGCCACGATCGCCGGGGCCACGCTGTTGGAAAACAGGTAGGGGCGCGCCTTCTGGCGCAGGACGTCCACCACTTCCTTCGGGCCGGAAACGTAGCCGCCGGACGCGCCGCCCAGGGCTTTGCCGAGTGTCCCCGTCGTGATATCTATCTTGCCGAACAAGCCGCGGTACTCATGCGTCCCGCGTCCCCGCTTGCCAAGGAAGCCCGTGGCGTGGCAGTCGTCGAAATGGACGATGGCGTTGTATTTGGCCGCCAGTTCGTGAATCTTGTCAAGCTGGGCAATGATGCCGTCCATGGAAAAGACGCCGTCCGTGGAAATCAGCTTGACGCGGGCGCCGGCGGCGTCCGCCTCCTGCAGCTTGGCTTCCAGGTCCGCCATGTCGTTGTTGGCGTAGCGGAAGCGCTTGGCCTTGCAGAGGCGCACCCCGTCGATGATGGAGGCATGGTTCAGGGAATCGGAAATAATGGCGTCGTCCGCGGTCAGCAGCCCTTCGAACAGGCCGCCGTTGGCGTCAAAGCAGGAGGGGAAGAGAATCGTGTCTTCCGTGCCTAGGAACTCGGAAAGGCGTTCCTCCAGCTGGCGGTGCAGGGTCTGAGTGCCGCAGATGAACCGGACGGACGCCATGCCGAACCCCCACTGGTCAATCGCCTTCTTGGCCGCTTCCATCACTTCCGGATTATTGGCCAGGCCCAGGTAATTGTTGGCGCACATGTTGATGACGGAACGGCCGTCTTTCAGCGTTACCTGGGAATACTGCTGGGAGGCGATAAAACGTTCTTCCTTGTACAGGCCTTCTTCGCGCAGGCCGTTCAGCGTGGTCGTCAGGATATTCTTGAACTCGGGGGTATACATGTCAAATAATGGATGAATTGAAACAGTCAGCAAATAAAGGGGCAGGAGACTGCGCCATTGCTCCCGCACCCATATCACAAAAGGCCCGGAAGGAAAAGCTTAAAGAAGCGGTTCGCCGAAATGTCCGGGCAAGCGGCGGCGCGCTTGACGCATAGAGCCGTATTCCGGGCTCAACAGACTTCCCTGGAGAACATGAAAGACATGGAACTGAGGCTTCCGGGGCAGTCAGAAAGCCATTGCCGAGGTGCCTTCCGGGAAATCCCTTGCGGAAGAAAAAGCGGCGGATTTTTTCTGAAAAAAAGCAGGGATAAACAAAACCGTCATTTTACTGCGCTTTCCGGGTAGCAACCTTGGTGATTCGTCAAACCTGTTAAACAAAAACATTCATACCAGTCATGAAACAATCCTTCTTATATGCATGGTGTTTGAGCGCCGCCGGGTGTGCCTCCCTGCTGCACGCCCAGTCCGTCAGCCAATTCCCGGACAGCGGCCCTGAAACCACTCTGGATTCCCTCTGGGCGGCTACGGGCCACATGCAGGCCTTTTCTGACGCCATCGACTCCCAGATGGGCGTGCACCGTTTTCAGGACGGCAAAAAATCGCGTTTCTGGTTCAGCGGCATGGGAAGCTTCGGAAATGCCAGTGTCAGGAACGAGCATTCCGCCTTCGACTATTCGGCCGGCGGCGGAGCCTTGGGCTACGACTATTGCGCATCCGAAAGTGGAAGGGGAAGGCTGCTCGGCCTGTCCCTGGGCTTCATGTCCGGTACCCAGAACATCAAGGAAATGGCGGACCATCCCGCCGGATTTCTGGAAGGCGACAAATTTGACCAGGATACGATGATGGTCAACATTTACGGAGCCCTGTACAGGCAGACCGGAAGAAAATCCCATCTTCTTCTGTCCATGAATATGGGATTCGGCAATACCGACAACAAATGCGCCCACCACGGCATGAACTACGAAAACTCCACATGGGATACGGAAACCTGGAACGTCGCGTTGTCGGCCGCATGGCGCTACGAGGTCTCCAGATCCTTCAGTATCACGCCTTTCGCCAAGATGAGCTATGTGCATGCCTCTAACAAAGTGAAAAAGGACGACTATGATGACGAAGACTATGACTCTTCCTGGTGGTGGGATGATGATGAATACTGGAGAAGGGAATCCAGGTGGGAAAACCGCGGATCGTTCGACAATATGGCGCTTGAAGTGGGAGTGACGCTGGAACACGCCATCCGCTTCTCCAACGGCATGATGTGGACCAACGCCATTTCCGGAAGCTACTGCCCGGACATATGGCGCAACAATCCCCACCATACCTTCAACGACATCTGGTGGGACGGCGACACCGTCTATGAGTCCCGGTACAGAGGCAGAGGATACGCTCCGGCACGCCAGGCCTTCAAGGTCAAATTTCTGTCGCGCTTCGTGCGCAGTGAAAACCTCTCCATTTATGCCTCCTATCAGGCTTGTTTCCGGGAATCCTACACGGAACACCGGGCGGCCTTGGGCGTAGCCGTGGTCTTCTGATGTCTTCCGCGCCCCTCATCGTGGTGATGGAGGGGCGCGGAATGCCGGTTGCTGATGCCGGGGACTCGGCGGGAAAAGAGGGAAAAGAGGGAAAAGAGGGAAAAGAGGGAAAAGAGGGAAAAGAGGGAAAAACGCCGGAATGCCGGGTGTGGCTCGTGAAAACCGCTTCTTCCCGCTGTGTTTCCGTGAGCGGAAAGCCGGATAATCGGGAGCGGTGGAAACAGGTATGGCTATTCCTCTTCCGTTTCCAAGGAATAATCCAGCATTCTGTCCCCCTCAAACGTGAAAAACGCCTGGAACCGTTTGCCGCGGAGCATGGCGGGAAGCCAGTACCGGTCATCCTGCCACATGAGGTCGTAGGGAATCTCCTCTACGGGAGACCAGAAGGGCTCCGCCTCCGGCGTTTCCGAGGGAGTCCCCGTGAAGGAGGAAGCCATGAACACATGGCAGCGGATTTCCGGAATGGTTCCGCAGGTAAAGGAAAAATTAAGCACGCCCATTTCCCGGGCGTCCGTTACGTCAATCCGCAGTTCCTCCCGGACTTCCCGCAGAACGCATTGAAGAGCCGTCTCCCCCGGCTCGAACTTGCCGCCGGGGCCGTTCACCTTCCCCGCTCCTATCCCCCTCTTCTTGCGTATCAGAAGAATCTTCCCCCCCTGAACCACAAACATCAGGGTAGCGAGAATATCCGGTGTCCACTCTGCGGGCCATTGAAAGCCACTGCTTCTCTCTTGCATGGGCTCATGCTACAGGATGGGAAGGCCGACATGAAGAAAAATACGGGATAAATGGCATTAATGGGCGGGGAAACGCTTCAATTGCCTGCGGCGCCAATCCCCGTATAATATCTGGAAACGCCTTTTCACCGGAGCGTCTCTGTGCCGGCGTGCGGCATCCTGTTGCCGTTCCTTTTAATCTGTTTCTTCCGGAAGATCCTGCTTTCTGACGCGGGAGCCTGCCAGGGCGTAAGCCAGCATGACCAGTTCGCAGAGGAAAACAAGCATCCATGACCAGCGCCAGCTTCCCAGCGAATCTGCCAGAACACCCTGGAGGAAAGGGAAAACGGCCCCGCCGAACACGCCCATCATGAAAATGCCGGAAGCCTTGGCGGTGTATTTTTTCAATCCCACGGTAGCGAGCGTGAAAATGCACCCCCACATCACGGAATGAAACAGCCCCACCGAAACCAGCACCCACAGGTTATGGGTGTAAATGGCAGCCAGCGTCAGGAGGGCCGCCGCGGAGGTAGCCGCCGTCAATTGGACGCGGGGGGAAATATGGCTCAGCCAGCCGGAAACAATACGCCCCGCCATCAGGCCGCCCCAGTACAGGGAGGCCAGCAGGGCGGGAATGCCCAGGTCCACTCCCCACACTACCAGATTGCTGGAGCCCAGAAACAGCAGGGGCGAATCCGAATTGCCGAGTTCCAGCGCATGCAGGTTCACGTTGATTCCCACGGAAACCTCCGCGCCCACGTAAAAGAAAATGGCGATGACGCCCAGTGTCAAATGGCGGAAGGACCAGATGCCGCGTTCCAGTTTTTCGCCTTCTCCGGCCGTCGTGTCCCGGAGGTCGGGCAGGTAAAGGCGTTTCGTCACCAGGGTGATCAAGGCGATGAGGATTCCCAGGATCAGCAGGGGCGTCATCAGCTGCCGTACATGGACATTCTCCATCGGCAGCCCGGCAAACAGGACGCCGGTCACGAAAAACGGCGCGATCGTCGTTCCGAATGAATTCACGGCGCAGACGATATTGAGGCGCTGGACCGGCTGGGTTCCCTTCAATTCATAGGAGGTCACGTAGGGATTGATGACCACCTGCAGGAGTGTGGCGGAGGTGCCCATGGCATACGAGCCCGCCAGGAAAATAAAATAGCCGTAGGGGATTTCGGCCCCGGCGATCGTCAGGTGCAGGTCCCCGTAACGGACGGTGAACCAGGCGGAGAGAAAAAACACGGCCAGTCCGAGCACCATGAACAAAAGCCCCCGTATCAGCGTTGTTTTGTAGCCGTAGCGGTTGATCCAGCGGGAACCGATATTTCCGTTCACCAGATACGCCAGGAAAAAGAAAAAGGGAATCAGCGTGATAAACGTATTCTTCAGGGTTCCGGCGTCCGACAGGAAGGCGCTTTGCAAAGGCCCCTGAAACTGACCGTTCACGGTCGTCAGGAACCCGACGAGAAAGTAAATGAATGTCAGGGCCAGGAAGGGTCCCAGGCGGGGATGCCGTGGTGTTTCCATAAAAGGGAAAAAGGCTGGGAATGGCAGGGAGGAAGAAGAGGGCGGCAGCATCTTCATGCCGCCCATACCTCAGTCCGGACGGCATAAAGTGCCGGTATGACTAGGGGAGAACCATTTTTTCCAGAACGGAAAGCACGCCGTCTTTTTCAAGCCCTTCCACCATGCTGCGGTACTGGCTGACAAACTTGTCCGCCGCTTTCAAATCCGTGCTCCGGAAAGGGGACAGTCCGAGAAAATCGACGGGATCGTCGCCGGCAATCAGCTTCCTGTCCTCCTCCGTCAGCCAGGGCTCGTTTACCTCATAGGCGCGGCCCCGGTCGTCCTTTCCGTGTTTCAGGTAATGGCGGTACGCGGCAATGAAAAAAGCCAGGCGTTCGAGATCGGCGTCATCCCTGATCATCTTCGTTAACACGGGCATCACATACACGGGAATCTTGGAAACTCCGTCAAAGCACAGGCGGCTGATCTGGTCGCTGACGGCCTTGTTGCCGAAGCGCTCCAGCAGGGTCTTCTTGTACAGCTCCAAATCCGTATTTCCCGGGGCCGGAACATAGGGGCCGGCGTCCCGGTCCATGAAAAGGCGCAGATAGCGGGCAAATCTCTCGTCCCTCACCGCCTCGTCCACCCGGCGGTAGCCGGCCAGGAAGGCGGGGTAGGACAGCAGGGAATGGGAGGCGTTCAGCAGGCTGAGCTTCATGTTCTCGTAAGCGGACACGTCGTCCGTGAACTCCGCTCCTGCGGCTTCCCAGTCCGGGCGGCCGGCAATGAAATCATCCTCAATCACCCACTGGATGAAATCCTCGGAATACACGGGGGCGGCATCCTCCACGCCGCTCTGTGCGTTCAGCCGTTTGACGTCGTCCGGCGTAACGGCGGGCGTGATGCGGTCCACCATGCTGTTGGGGAACGTGACGTTTTTTTTCACCCATCGGGCCAGTTCTGAGTCCTGGGCCTCGATAAAGGAAATAAACGCTTTCCGGGCCGTGTCCCCATTGTGCTGGAGGTTGTCGCAGGATAGAACCGTTACGGGGCCGGCTCCGTTTTTCCGCCTTTTCCGCAATCCTGCGGCCAGGAAGCCGAAGACCGTCCGGGGATGGCCGGGATGTTCCAGGTCATGCTTCACATCCTTGCTCCCGAGCATGAATTCCCCGGTTTCCTTGTCAATATTGTAGCCGCCTTCCATAATGGTCAGCGTGATGATTTTAATCCGTGGATCCGCGATTCTGTCAATCACGCTTTGGGGATTCTCCGGCCCCCATGCCAAATCCACCAGCGAACCTATTTCGTAAAACTCGTCCCTGCCGTCGCGCCCGCAGGCCGTCAGCGTATAAAGACCGTCCTGGCTCTTCAGCGCCTTGTAAAGGGGCTCGTCCTGCGGCAGCAGGGCCACTCCGTAAATCCCCCATTCTTCGCGGCCTCCCATGCCCAGAAGCTGGTTCGTGTAAAACTCTTCATGCGCCCGATGAAAATTGCCCACCCCTATATGGAGAATCCCCGGATGAATCTTCGTCCTGTCATAGGGGACCGGGGCTCCCGGAATCTTCGCTTTACCGTGTCTTTGCAGTTCCTTTTTCATCGTGTTGAAATGTGGTATCCTGTTTGCTGTCTCACTCTAATGGGCACTTCCCGGGAAGCGTATGTTAGGGATATGCCAGACTTTTCCGGTATTCAGCGGGTCCATAAATGTCCGCCTGGTGCCTGGAGAAGATAACTTTCCGGAATTCCTCCCGGCACGGTTTGCCGGAGGAAGGAACGCCGGGAATGAGCCCCTTTCCGGCATGACTGGAATGAGCCTCTTTTTTCTTTTCCCGCATGCGCGGGACATTCTATGCTTGCCATACTTTCCGGCTTTTATCCGTGCCGGAAAAGCCACCTTTAATACCTCAAAAACATGTACGACGTTATCGCTCTCGGAGAACTGCTGGTGGATTTTACCCCTTGCGGAACGAGCGGGCAGGGGCTGCCCGTTTACCAGGCGAATCCCGGGGGAGCGCCGTGCAATGTTTTGTCCATGCTCGCCAAACTGGGCCGCAGGACCGCTTTCATCGGCAAGGTGGGTCATGACATGTTCGGCAAAATGCTCCGGAACACCCTCCGTGAGGCGGGTATTGACGATTCGGGGCTGGTCTCTTCCCGGGAAGTCAACACGACGCTTGCTTTCGTCCAGATTGACGAACAGGGAGACCGTGACTTTTCCTTTTACCGCAATCCCGGCGCCGACATGAAACTGACTTCTGGAGAAGTGGACATGGCCCTGGTGGAAAACACGCGCATCTTCCACTTCGGAACCCTCTCCATGACGCACGACGATGTGCGGCGCGCCACCCGGCACGCTGTCAGCCGCGCGCAGGAAAAAGGTTCCCTGGTCTCCTTTGATCCCAATCTCAGGCCTCCCCTCTGGCCCAGCCTGGAACTGGCCCGGGAGCAGATGCTCTATGGCTGCGGCGTGTGCAGCGTCATGAAAATAGAAAAGGAGGAACTCCGCTTCCTCACCGGCTGCGCCTCCATGGAAGAAGGACTTGATGCACTGAAAAAAGAATTCGGCAATCTCCGCCTCATCCTTGTAACGGGGGGCAGGGAAGGAAGCTGGGCCAGCTATGGAAGTACTCTTGTACACCAGCCTACTTTTCTGAACGTCAAGACCATCGATACGACAGGGGCCGGAGACGCCTTCTTTGGCTCCTGCTTAGACTGGATTCTGAAAACGGGGCTGGAAAACCTGACGGAACGGCAGCTTGCGGACATGCTCCTATTCTCCAATGCCGCCGCCTCCATTGTCACGACGCGCAAGGGAGCCATCCGTTCCATGCCTGTCCGGGAAGAAATCGCCGTGCTGATGGCCGGAGGTATTTAAAATTCCCTTAAATTGGATTTCTTGATTCAGGCACCCTTCTTCAAGATTGGTGAATGAGCCTGCCTTTGGGATGAATATCTTTTCCCGTTTCTCCTTCGACAAGAAACCCTCTCCAAGCATTTCACTTAAAGAGGGTTATTGAATGGTGCTCGAGAGGGGACTCGAACCCCTACGTCTTATCGACACTAGATCCTTAGTCTAGCGCGTCTACCAATTCCGCCACCCGAGCATGGGCGCCTGAAGGCGGGGAGTTTTTAGCGCAGGGAGGCGAATAGATCAAGCTTTTTTCTTCTTTTTTATCCGCCTCTTCCATTTTTACGGGAATACCTTCCGTCACCGGGCCGGAACGGAAGTCAGAGGCATGATGCCCGGGCGCAGGGAGACGGTTTTTTTGTCGTATTTTTCCGACGGCTTGAAGAGCCAGCCGGGGTCCGTATTGAGCTGTTCGAATTTGGTGGGCTTGAAGATGGGGAGCTTCAGGTTGGTGTTGGGTTCGTATCCGTACTTGCCCGTGAATTTGCCGTATACCCTGTATTCGTAGTTGTTGTCAAAGGCGTAGCGGGGATTCCCGGCGTATTCCGGCAGGCGGTCCGGCGTACGGCAGGCGCTTTCATCCATGATGACGAGCTGGGCCGTTCTCCAGGTCTGGCCCGGCTGGCGCAGGTAGCCCCAGAAGCGCGTTGACGGCACATGGTAGCGGCGGCCTACGAAGTAGTTGCCCCTCGGCTCCCGGGCTATTTCCATGTTGCGGGCATTGATGGCGGCTATGTCCTTTTCCAGCGAGTTGCACTGGCTGAGCATGGGAAGGATGACGGCCCCGAGGAGGGGGAGCAGGCGTGTGTTCATGGTTGTACTGATGTTGTTTTTTTGTTCAGAAGCATTTGTATGGCGGATGATGCCGCAAAAAAGCCGAAGGTGCCGGTGATGTGCGTGATGGAGCCGAAGCCGGCGTCGCAGCCCATTTTCCCCTGAAATCTGGGATCGCGTGAGCAGGAGGTTCCTCCATCGCAGGTAGGATAGACGGGAGTTTCCTGGGAGAAGACGCAGGGGATTTTCAGCTTGCGTTTTTTTTCTCCCAGCGGGAGGCCGTAGTCTTTTTTGAGTTTGGCGCGCAGGCTGGAGAGCAGGGGGTCGCCCTTGGTCCGGGAGAGGTCGGCAATTTCTATTTTGGACGGGTCTGTCCGCCCACCGGCTCCGCCGCAGGTGATGAGAGGCTGTTTGTTGCGGTAGCAGGAGGCGATGAGGTGCGCCTTGGGGGAGAGGGAGTCAATGGCGTCAATGATGACGTCCGGCGCGGTCCCGAAGAGTTTTTTCGCATTGGCTTCCGTATAAAAGTTGTCCAGCGTGATGATTTCCGCTTCGGGGTTGATGTCCCTGATGCGGGCCGCCATGGCTTCCGTCTTGGATTGCCCGATGGTTGTTCCCAGGGCGTGGATTTGCCGGTTGGTGTTGGTAACGCAAAGGTCGTCCAGGTCCATCAGGATGATGGCGCCTGCGCCGGAACGCGCCAGCGCTTCCGCCGCCCAGGAACCTACCCCTCCAATGCCGACAACAGCCATGCGGGAGTTCCGGAGTATGTCCAGCCCTCTGGTTCCGTACAGGCGGCCTATGCCGCCGAATCTGGCTTCATAGTTCATGATAGTTCATGGGGCAGGGTAGAAGGGATGAAGACCGGTGGAGGGGTAAAACGGAGTTTTCTGCCTTTCCGGCGTCGTCGTGACTGCATGGCGCCGGAAAAGTGGTGTGGAATCATGTCTTTCCATGGAATATCCGCAGAGGACCATGGCTGGGGGCGGCGGCAGGCGGGGAGTCACGTCGTACATGGTCAGGAGGCCGGTTTTTCCACGATTTGGCTGATGCGGGTGATGTTCAGGGCTTTCCCGGTTTCCTCATCCACGCGGATGACCGCGCCGCAAAGGCGCACGGGCCAGCCGGCTACGGGGAATTTGGCAGGCATGGAGGTGCGGAACCGCTTGAGGATGGGTTCCAGCTCCCGTCCCAGCACGCCGACGGCGGGACCGCACATGCCGGCGTCCGTCAGGTAGGCCGTTCCGTGTTCCAGGATGGTTTCGTCCGCCGTCTGCACGTGGGTATGGGTTCCGATGACGGCGGAAACCAAGCCGTCCAGATTGTACCCGGTGGAGATTTTTTCACTGGTGGTTTCCGCATGCATGTCCACCAGGATTACCCGGACATGTTCTTCGTTTCTCAGCCTTTGGGCCTCTTTTTCCGAGATCAGGAAAGGGTTTTCCAGCGGCGGCTGGATGAAGGAGCGCCCCTGGACCTGCATGACCGCCACTTTTCCCTTGGGCGTTTCCTTCACGACGCTGCCGTGTCCCGGCGTGCCTTCGGGGTAGTTGACTGGGCGCAGCACGCGCGGTTCGGTGTTCAGCCACGGAGCCAGTTCCACCTGGTCCCAGACATGGTCTCCGGTGGTGATGACGTCCACTCCGGCCTGGAGCAGCTCCTGCGCCAGCCTGGGCGTGATGCCGCGCCCGGCGGCGGCGTTTTCCCCGTTGACCACGACAAAGTCCGCCCCGTGCGCTTCCCTGAGCCCGGGGAGCGCATGCTTCAAGGCGGTGCGTCCGGGTTCTCCCACCACATCGCCTATAAATAGTATGGTTATCATGAAAGGGAACGGTATCTGCCCGGTTTTTTGCGCCTAATCCTCTTCCTTGGTGACGGGAACCACCAGCACGGGCACGGGTGATTTGCGCATCACGGAACTGGCTACGCTGCCAAGGAAGACCGTGGAGAGGAAGCCGTGGTTGTGCTTGCCTACCACAATCATGTCTATGTTGTGTTTTTCGGCGTAGTTGATGACGGCCTCACTGATTTCAAATTCGTCCTCCACCGCCTGGATGATGGTGGCGTCCGTCAGCCGGGAGAGCTTTTCCGCCGTTTTCTTCAGATGGTTTTTGGCAATGGTCATGACTTCGTTTTCCTCCGTCTGGTCCATGACCGGAACGGGGACTTCATCCGGGAGAACGCCGGAGACTTCATAACAGATGCTGGGTTCCACGATGTGGAGCAGGTGGACGATGCTGTCGTTGGGACAGGCCAGTTTGCCGATCTGGTGAATGACGGCATCCGTAGCGTTGGAAAAATCGATGGCGACCAGAATATTCTTCATATACTCCTGTATAGCATTCCGTGGTTTTCCATACCACTAAAAAACGTGTTTTTCCCGGTGTTTCGCGGCATTTCCCTTCCGCCTTCAAATCAGGCCCACGGTCCGGCGCACCCGGTCCAGCACCACGGAGGCCGTTCCCCGCGCCTTCCTTGCGCCATTTTCCAGCACCTGGTGCACGTAGTCCTGGCTGGCTTCCAGCTCCGCCCGGCGTTTCCGCGCGGCGCGGAAGTATTCCCAGTAGGCGTCAAAGAGGCGTTTTTTGAAGTCGCCGTAGCCGCAGCCTCCGTTCCGGAAGTCGCGGATCATGTCTTCATAGCCTTCCGCGGAGGCGAAGAGCTTGTAGAGCTGGAGGATGATGGAGTTTTCCGTCGGCTTCGGTTCTTCCACAGGGGTGGAGTCCGTGGGAATCCTCATGATGAGCTTGCGGGTGGCTTTTTCCTCCCCGAAGATGGGGAGCGTGTTGTTGTAGCTTTTGCTCATTTTCTGACCGTCCAGCCCGGGGACGATGGCGGTGCTTTCCGCAATGAGAGCGTCCGGCAGCTTGCAGGTTCCTTCCCCGAATTGCTCGTTCATTTTGCCGGCCAGGTCGCGGGTGACTTCCAGATGCTGTTTCTGGTCCTTGCCTACGGGCACCAGGTCGGAGTCATACATCAGGATGTCCGCGGCCATCAGCACGGGATAGGTAAAGAGGGCGTTGCTGGGGGAAAAGCCTTTGGCGATCTTGTCCTTGTAGGAGTGACAGCGCTCCAGCAGTCCTACGGGGCATACGGTGCTGAGTATCCAGGCCAGTTCATTGACTTCCGGCACGGAAGATTGGCGGAAGAAGACGCATTTTTCCGGGTCCAGCCCCACCGCCAGGAAGTCCGTCGCCAGATTTTTGCAGTTTTCGCGCAGGGTGTCCGCGTCGTGTACGGTGCTCATGGCGTGGTAATCCGCCAGAAAGTAGTAGGATTCTCCGCGGTCCTGCATGCGGACGGCAGGTTCCATGGCTCCGAAGTAGTTGCCGATGTGCAGTTTGCCGCTGGGTTGAAGTCCTGTAATGATACGCATGGCGCGCAGGATTGTGCCTGTTCCCGCCGTGCAAGTCAAGAAGGGGGACAGTCAGGGATACAGACTCCGTGCATCGGACGTTGTCCGGGTTCCGTTCGGCGGAGAAACCGTGTTTTCCTGACGCGGAGAGAGTCCGCGAATGAAGCCTGACGCCTCTTTGTTTATTGGAAGCTTCTGCTCGTGAAAGGGTGCCGAATAGCTTTTTCCTTCCGGTTCCGGTGAACGGAGGAGGAAGATGAACAGGAATGGAACCAGCAGGCACCACAAGACCACCAAAATGTCTTTGATTCCGGGCACATGATTTCTGGAAGCCTGAAGAGAGGCGGCCAGGGAAAGGAGGCCCAGGGGAAGAACCAGGCTGAATACCAGGGCGCCCCCGGAAAATTCATGGATATAAACGGAGGGAATTTCCAGTTTTGAGAAGGCGCTGTCCGGCGGCGCATAGGAGGCTGTCAGTCCGGCGTAAAGGAGGAAGGAGAGCAGGCCCAGCATGAAGGCGGCTACGCAGAAGGTTGTCACGCGGGGGGAAAGGAGGGGCTGCATCCTGCGGCAGCGGCGGCAGATATGGCAACCCGCAGCAAGGAGAACAGCCAGCAGTCCGGAGGCGTACAGAGAAGGTTTGATTTCCAAAAGCCGGGAATGTACAGCCGGATGACCGTTCTGCCCGGCCAGGATTACAGCCATTCCCGTTATCCAGAGCATCAGCACGGTATGGGCCATGCCCCACGGAATGAGACGGAAGAAGCGCCGTTCATGGGGAGAATGCGGAACGGGTTCGGAAGCCGTGCTTGTGATGGTCATTTCAGGCAGTTCCTTTTTAACGGGAAAAGAGCTTTGAAGAATGTATCTTTTTTCGGAGAACAGTTCCGGAGGCTGCCGGAATGTTAAGAGGAGTATTCAATGCGTCAGGCCTGCAAAACGGCAACCAGGACAGCGGCCAACGGAAGCAGGTTTATTCTTCCAGCGCTTCCAGAACGTTGTGCACGCCGTCCGCAAAACTTGGGTAGAGCGGTTCCCAGCCCAGGGACAGAAGGCGGGCGCAGGAGACGCGCTGGCTGGTGTCTCCGCGGCGGCCTCCGGAACGCGGCGGGGACGGAGGTGGGGCCGGAATGCCGAGCAGCCCGGAGAGGTAGGCGTAGATTTCACTCAGCTGCATGGGTGTGCGGTCCGCTGCATTGTAGATGCCGCGGGGCGGGTGGCGGAGCGTGCACAGCAGGAACAGGGCGGAAACGGCGTCGTCCCTGTGGATGTAGTTCATCCATCTGTCCATGTTGCCGGGCAGCGCGGCTCCCTTGGCGCAATAGTCGGAGACCAGGATGCAGCGTCCCGGTCCGTAGAGGGCCGCCAGACGTACGACGGTTCCCTTGGCGGCCAGAACGGCCTGTTCCGCCTGGAGAAGAAGACGCCTTTTTTCCGTGGTGGGGTAGACGTTGTGCTCCTCCGTCACCCAGCGTCCGTCCGTAATGCCGTACACGGAAGTGCTTGAGCAGAAGATAACCGGTTTTCCGGGGAATGCTTCCAGCGTGTTTTCCGCCCCCCGGGTATACAGGTTGCGGTAGGCTTCCGTTCCGCCTCCCCGCGTGCTGGCGCACATGACGATGAGGCACGGTTCCGGAATCCGCGCCGCCAGCCTGTGCATGGAGGCGGAGTCCGTCATGTCCGCTTCATAGATGGCCTGCTGAGGGTCAATGTCCGCTGTGAGGGGAATGTGCCCGGCTTCCCGCAGGCGTTCGGCCAGGGCCCGGCCCAGATAACCCGTGCCCAGGATGAGGATCGTGCGCGGTTCTGTACATAGCAGGCTGGTCATGAGTCATTGCGGCGGTGTGTGAGTTCCAGCAGCATTTCAGCGTGCGAGATGTCTTCCGGCCAGGTGATTTTAGGGTTGGGCTCATGGTTGTGCACCAGGCGCGTGGGATGTCCGATGAGCTGGAGGGCAGTGACTTCGTCCGTCACCCGGATGTCCCGTTCGGAGACTTCCACATAGGCGTCCAGCAACAGGGAGTATTGGAATACCTGTGGAGTTTCCATGCACCAGAGGCCTTCCCTGTTTACCTGTTCGGGCAGCGTGAAACGTTCGGAGTCCGCTCTTTTCAGCGTGTCCGTGACGGGGCGGGCGGAGGCTGCCGCTCCACATTCCCTGGCTGTCTGGATGCAGCGGGAGATTTGCTCGACGGTGATGAGGGGGCGCGCACCGTCGTGCACGGCCACCAGCTCCGGTGTGTAAAGCAGGGCGGCCAGTCCGTTCTGCACGGATTCATGGCGTTCCGCCCCTCCGTCCACGCGGGTGATGGGAATGCCCGCTTCCAGGTCTGCGGCGTCAATGGCATGGAAGCGTTCTTCCGGGCAGACCACGACGATTTCCGAGACTTCACGGCAGTTGGCAAAGGCGCGGATGCTGCGTTCCAGTACGCGGACCCCGTGCAGTGGGGCCAGCAGCTTGTCAAATCCGGCGCGCCGGGAAGACCCGGCCGCCACAATGATGGCGGCGCAGCAGCTCATGACAGTCTGGCGGATACCATTTGGGCCAGTTCCTTGCCGTTGAACCTGCCCGCGGTACGTTCCTGCATGAGCTTCATGACCCGGCCCATGTCCTTTTTGCCGGAGGCCCCGGTTTCCTGCATAGCGGTTTCCAGGATGGCTTCCACTTCCTCCCTGCCGAGTTCCGCAGGCATGAATTGCTTGAGTACGGTGATTTCCGCTTCCTCCTTGTCGGCCAGTTCATGGCGTCCGGCGGAGCGGAACTGCTGCGCGGAGTCCTCGCGCTGCTTGATCTGCTTGCGGACTGCGGCCAGTTCCTCCGCTTCGTCCAGTTCCGTGCCCAGGCCTCCCTTGGCGATGGCGGCATTCGTCATGGCCGTCTTGAGGGCGCGCAACGTGTTGAGGGTGACGCTGTCCTTGGCTTTCATGGCGGTTTTCATGCCGTCCATGATTTGGTCTGAAATCTTGCTCATATCCCCATTACCTAAACGCATCCTCCGTTCACTTCAAGCCGTAAATTGAAAAAGCCCGCCAGCGCGGCAGATGCCACGGGCGGACTTGAAAGGCGTGGTGCAGATTGCGGCGGGGCAGTTATTTTTTCCCACCAATGGGCATGATGTGGATTTTCTTTTCAGTCATGCCCGGTGCCACGATCATGGGACCGTACAGGATGAAGTCCGCCGTCCCTTCAATGGGGCCGGTGGCTACGGGGGCGGAACGGCCCGTCTTCAGGTCCAGCCTGCGTATGGCTTCCGGCTTTTTGTCCTGGGACCAGTCGCTGTAGTAGAGCGCGCCGTCGCGGTAGGCCAGGCCGTCGTACTGTCCCCGTTCCCTGGAGAGTTCCGTTACCTCGCGGGAAATGGGGTTTACGGAAAGGAGCCTTCCGCTGGGCTTGCCTTTTTCATCTGTGGCGTATTCGCAGACGTAGATGACTTTTCTTTCCGGGTCCCAGGCCAGGCCGTTCGGCTTGTGGATGGGCTGTTTGGTCACCAGCTCCCCGTAGGATTTGGATTCCGTATCCACGTAAAATATCTGGTCCGTGTCCGTGGAGGAGACCATGAGCCTGCCGTTGATGAAGGCCAGGTCATTGAGGAATTTCATGCGGGAGGGGGACAAGTCCACGTACCCTTCTATGGCACCGGTTTTGGCGTCTATCTTGTAAACCATGCTGATGTCCGTGCAGTACAGGAAGCCGTCCTTGTACAGAAGCCCCTTGGGAGCGTTCAGGGTGTCCACGTCCGTGATCTTTTTAGGCTCCGTGGAACCGTAGGGAATGACACCCAGATAGCCGTCCTTGTCCTCTTCCGTGGGCGTAAGTTTGGCTCCGATGGAGGTGAAGTAGATGTTGCCCTGGTCGTCCGCGGCCACACTTTCGGGATGGCCGTCAATGGAGATGGTCGCTTTTTCCAGGGGCGGGAGCGGCTTGGCGGCGTCCGGCTGTTTTTTGGCGGAAGGCGCGGCCATGGCGCCGCAGGCCAGGCACAACAAGAGAAATGGTATTTTCATGGGCGTGTACAGTGTTTTCAGGGGGGCGGATGTTTATGGCATGGTAAATACCCGGAATCAAGCAAATAGCTCGTTGTCCGGGGAAGGGCGTTTCCCTCCCCGCCGCCGGGGGCAGGGGGAAGGGATCAAGGGCCGCTGGTCAGATGGCTCCCTTGTCCGCATCTGCGGGCCGGGGCATGTTTTCCATGCGAATGAAGCGGTTGACCGCATTCAGATAGGCGCGGGCGGAGGCTTCGATGACGTCCGTGGACGCACCCTTGCCCACAACGGGCTTGGGTAGGCCGAAGTCCACATGCACCGTGACTTCTCCCAGGGCGTCCTTGCCTTCGGAAGCGGCGTTGACGCTGTAGCCCTTCAGGGTGCCTTTGCGCTTGGTGATGCGCTCAATGGCCTTGATGACGGCGTCCACCGCTCCGTTACCCGTGGAGCTGTCTTCAAACTTTTTCCCTTCCTTGACCAGGCCGACCGTAGCCGTGGGGCGGGCGTGGCTGCCTGCCACGAATTGCAGGAAGTCCAGTTCCCAGAGGCCGGAGGAAGCGTGCAGGGAGTCATCCACAATCGCGGAAAGGTCGTCGTCATAGACGAATTTTTTGGAGTCGCCTACTTTTTTGAAACGCTCAAAGACGGTGTTGACTTCCTCTTCCGTCAGTACGTGGCCCAGCTGCTCCAGCCTGGCCTTGACGGCGGCGCGTCCGGAGTGCTTGGTCAGCGGAAGTTCCGTGGAACCCCAGCCGACAGCCTGCGGGTCCATGACTTCGTAGGTTTCCCGGCAGTTAAGGATGCCGTGCTGGTGGATGCCGGAGGAATGGGCGAAGGCGTTTTCCCCCACGATGGCCTTGGAGCGCTGCACCTGCATGCCGCTCATGCGCGCCACAATGCGGGAAGTGCGGACGATTTCCTTGATGTTGATGTTGTCCTTGACGCTGCCGAACTGGTCGGAACGGGTGCGCAGAGCCATGATGACTTCTTCCAGCGCCACGTTTCCGGCGCGTTCGCCAATGCCGTTGATGGTGCCTTCCACCTGCCGGGCCCCGGCGCGGATGGCGGCCAGGGAGTTGGCTACGGCCAGCCCCAGGTCGTTGTGGCAATGCACGGAAATGACGGCCTTGTCGATGTTCGGCACGTTTTCCTTCAAGTGGCGGATGATGCGGTAAAATTCGTCGGGCGTTGTGTAGCCGACGGTGTCCGGAATGTTGACGGTAGTGGCTCCGGCGTCGATGACGGTTTCCACGACCTTGGTCAGGAAGTCCAGGTCCGTGCGGGAGGCGTCTTCCGGGGAAAATTCCACGTCCTGGACGAATTGCCTGGCGCAGGACACGCCTTCCGCCGCCATGCGCAGGATTTCCGTTTCCGCCTTCTTCAGCTTGAATTGCATGTGCAGCTTGCTGGTGGCCAGGAAGATGTGGATGCGCGCGCGGTCGCCTGCCGGTTCCAGGGCTCTGGCCGCCGCTTCAATGTCCGCCTTGACGCAGCGGGCCAGCCCGGCGATGCGGCATTTCTTGATTTCCGTGGCGATGGTATGCACCGCCTCAAAGTCTCCGTCGGAGATGCAGGGAAACCCCGCTTCAATGACATCCATTCCGAGTCGTTCCATTTGACGGGCCACTTCCAATTTTTCACGGAGGTTCATGGAAGCTCCGGGGCATTGTTCTCCATCGCGAAGGGTGGTGTCAAAAAAATATACTTGGTCGGACATGATATGTATCAGTTAAGGGCAAATATGATAGTATGCCTGTTCCGTGAAAGCAAGCCCTACGCGGGTAATCTCCGGGCGCCCTCGTTTCAGGCGGATGACAGGGCGTGCCTTTGTCAGCCTGCGGTCGCCTGCTATAGTGATGAGGTGAAAATCAGGTTTTATCTTAATGACCAGGCGGAGCGAACCATGGCTCTGTGGAGCGAATCCCGTCAGGCTTATCTGGTGGCGGATTCCGTGCTGAAGGAAGTGGAAGCCTGCATTTGCGGGGATACCGATTCCACAGGGGAGGAAATGAAGCGGATAGCGGAGTTTTTGGACAATCCGGCCGCCAAGGCCGCCGACCGGGACTGGATGATTGATACGGCGCTTCCCTGTTCCCCGTCCAAGCTGGTGTGCCTGGGCAAGAGCTATGCCGACCACGCTAGGGAATTTGACGGCGCCTCCGTGGAGGAGCCCGCCATTTTCCTGAAATCCACTTCCGCCATCACTTCCTGCTGTGACGTGGTTCTGTACCCTCCCGGCTGCGACAAGCTGGATTATGAAATAGAGCTTGCCGTCGTCATCCGGGATGTGTTGAAGAACGCCACTCCGCAAGAGGCAGCCCGCGCCATCAGCGGCTATACCCTGATGTGCGATTATTCCGAGCGGGCCAACCAGCTTGAGCACGGCGGCCAGTGGACCAAGGGGAAGAGCTACGACAGCTTTGCTCCGGTGGGTCCTACCTTTATTTCCGCGGAGGAACTGGGCGACGGCTCCGGAGTACCCCTGGAATTGAAGGTAAACGGGGAAATCCGCCAGCAGGGCAATACGGACGGGCTGATCTGGCCCGTGCCGGAACTGGTCGCGTACGTCTCCCGGTTCATGACGCTGTGGCCCGGCGACGTTCTTTCCACCGGCACGCCGGGCGGCGTGGGGATGGGAATGAAGCCTCCCCGCTATTTGAAGCCGGGGGACGTAGTGGAGTGGGGCAGCCCCGCCTTCGGCTATGCGTCCCAGGCCGTGGTTATTGACGATGAAGCGTGAGGGGAACTTTTCCGCATTTCCTCGTGTTCCAATTTGACTTGATTAGTTTTCAGGCGTCAGGAAGATGAAAAGGATGAGAAACGTCGTGCCCTACGTGGTGATGGTGACCGGATTGACCGCCGTATTCGTGTGGGCCAAATGGAAGCAGGCGGAGGGACGCGAGGTCCGGGCCGTGTCCGTCGTGTCTCCCGCTCCGGCGGCGGACGGGATCATGCTGATCGATGTCCGGACTCCGGAGGAATTCCATGCCAGACACAGGGACGGCGCAGTGAATATTCCTGTGGATGAAGTAGAGACGCTGGCCCCGCAATTGGTGCCGGATAAGAATACTCTGCTTCTTTTGTACTGCCGTACGGGCAAGCGTGCGGACCGCGCCATGGAAATCCTGAAAAAGATGGGTTACAGCAGGGTGGAAAATTTGCACCGCCTGGATATGTAGGTTTCCTGTCTGAGACCGTGAAGAGGAAGTTGGAGCCTTTTCTCCTTCTCAGCCATTCTTTTTCAAAAGCTCTATTTTTCCGCGGGAATCATTCCCTCCCACGGTTCTTACTTTGGCCCTGATGAGCAGTCCGTTGTTGGCGTGGACGCCTTCAGGCAGGGAGAGTTGGTAACAATTCTCCCGGGACGGTTTTCCTGCCAGTCCGGCGTGACGGCGGCCGTCTATCATCCTGCCGTCGCCCACTAATTCCACCTGCTCTATTTCCAGGGCATGCCGTCCTGACGTGTACGTGAACCGGACGCCCCGGAGGTTTTTCAGGTCATCCGGAGAGACGGGCCAGGCCACCCATTTCCATTCCGTGGATACTTCCGCCGGAGTCCAGTTGCCGATAGCCGAGCCTGAACCGCCTCCTTTCAAGGAGAGAGGGAGCGGTTTCGCTTCCCGGACGTATTGGCGGCATGCCCGGATGATATCGCCGGGGCGGCGCGCGGGGCTCACTCCGTGGGAATGGACCCAGGCTTCTTCCCATGCCTCCATGTCCGGAGCTTTGTCCTTGAGCCTGTTTTGGAAAAAATGCTCCCAGCGCGGCAGGTAATAATCGCGTATGAGGCCGCTCCATAACTTTGCGGCATAATCGTTTACGGGCGGCCCCCAAATGGTGACCAGGCGTCTGGCGTTTTCCTCATAGGCGTCTTTTTCCTCCCCGGTTTTTCCGTGGGCCCGGGCAAAGGATATCCAGCGTGACAGCCGCCACGTAGGATGGCTTTCCAGAAGGGCGTCCGCCTGAAGGGCATATTCGCGGAAGCGTGCCATGCACTTCTCCGCATGTTCAGGGTTTTGTTCGTCCAAAGCTTCCAGGGCGGCCTGGATGGCCTCGTGCATGCGTATTCCAAGGTAGTGGACCGCCATTTCAACGGCATCCTGCCGGAACAGGGGGGAATGTTCCAGCCCCTCCGTATTGACGAACAAGGCCAGGCCCCGGAGAAAATCTTCACTGGCATCGACGGAACTGCTGCGGGCGCCGGGTTTCAACTGCCAGTTGAAACGCGGGTGGTCTTTCAGATTGGAGTAAGCCGTGCTGCGGAAGAGGCTCCAAGCTGTTTTTAACGAATCCGGGCATGCCCCGTACCTGGCCCGGCAATAGTTTTCCAGCCATTGTTCCACGTTTTCCCTGCGGTCCCGCCATGCGGCGTCCGTAACCAGTTCGTAAAGGACGTCATTGTTCTCTATTCCTTCCGGCGCCATGCCCATGCCGGCAAGCTTCCCTTTAGAGGCCGATTCCAGGGCTTCCAGATGGCCGTTGGCATAAAAATCAATCACGCCCGTCATCGCGCACTTGCCTCCCATGTTGGGAATAACGCTGTACACCCAGGGCTTGTTGAAGAAACCTTTGAATACATCCCAGTTCATCCCGTTGTGCCAGAATGTCTTGTTATAATCCGCAGCCAGGTCCAGAAGGAGCATTTGATCATCCGGAACCTTGCTGAGCAGCGCTTTCAGCGAGTCTGCGTTCCAAATGTGGCGCTGGTATCCGAACATCCATCCCTGCATGACCCAGACCGCATCCGGATTAACGGAGGAAATGGAACGGTACACCTGTTCTCCCAACGCGCTGAGCATTTGATCGCGGGTTTTCGGGTCGTCCGTATTTACGGGAAGCTCCATTTCGTTGAAGGAATCCGCCAGATAATAAGTGTTTTTTCCGAATTCCTTCTGCCATTCTTCCATGTACAGGCTCCCTATGTGGAGGAAAAGGGGATCTTCCGGAGAAAGGAAATGGGCCGCGTTTTTTTGAGGCCATCCGCCCCAGCCCAAACGGTGAAGTTTTGCCTCCGGATAAAGACGCCTGATTCCCTGGGGGACAAAGCCGGAGAATGCCGGACAAACGGGTTTCATGCCCAGGGATTTCATCCTGCGGAGGATGTTGTGCTGCATGGCGATCTGGTCCCGGTGCCAGTTGTCGTTCAGGATGCCGTCATGGTTGACAAGATTGCCCATCCTCTGCCACGGCAAATGGGCCGGACCTGTGTAAAATTCATCTATTTCCTTTTGCGTGAGGCCCAGGCGCTTCCATACGCGGACGGCAATTCCTTCCGTTGCCGCCAGGGCCAGGGGCATGTCGATGCCGTGCAGGGCCATCCAGTCGATTTCCCGCTCCCAGCGTTCCCATGTCCAGTAGGGCATGGTATAGCCGTAAGTGACGGCATTGAAGTAATAATGATGGCGGAACGGGGAGGCAACCCTGCGCCGGGGGGTATCCGGAATCCGGGCCGGCCAGCGGATGTCCTTGTTATCCCAGGCAACCATGCCCAGTCCGTTTGTTTTGAGAAAATCGTAAAATCCGCGGCAAAGGGCCGTTCCGCTGCTGCCGCGTACGGTCAGGACCCCGCCGGAGGACTCCGTCTCAAAAACATCACAGCCGTTTTCCTGTTTGACGGCTTCCAGCTTGAGTTTGCCGGGGACGGCTTTCAGGGCGGGGACGGTCCGTTCCATGACGGAACGGGCCGCCTCCCGTTCTTCCGGTGAAAGGGAGTAGCCGGCATGCATGCAGCATAAGGCCAGCAGCGTCCCGAACAAGGTACGCAAAGGAAGTGTCGCCATGGTGATGACTACGGAAGGATGAACCCTTTTCTTTTCAGAATTTTCAGCGTCTGTTCCTGATTCCCCGAAAAAGCAAAACCCCCCGCATGGGTGAATGCGGGGGGCCTGCCGGTTCCGTAGGGAAGAATTATTCCGCCTTGGGCTTGGGTTTGGGTTTGCGCGGCGCCCTCTTGCGCGGCGTTTTCACCTTTTCTGCGGGTTTGTCGGCAATGTGCAGGAAGTTGAGCGTTTCCGCCCCGTCCGTCTGCACGGCTTCGATCTTGTCTCCGGCCTTCACGTCTCCACGCAGCAGCGCTTCCGCCAGCGGGTCTTCCAGCAGGCGTTCGATCGCGCGGCGCATGGGGCGCGCTCCGTATTGCGGATCGTACCCATTCTTGATGATCAGGCTCAGGGCTTCCGGGCTCAGGGACAGGGCGATGTCCTTGGCCTTGAGGCGGGAGATGAGCTTGTCCGCCTCCAGCTGCACGATGTGTTCCAGATCGTCCCGTTCCAGCATGCGGAAGACGGAGATTTCGTCAAAGCGGTTGAGAAATTCCGGACGGAACTGCTTGCGCGCTTCCTCAAGGATTTTTTCCCTCATGGCGGCGTAGTCCGCCTTGTCGGAGGCCATGGCTCCGAAGCCCATGGTGCTCTGCCTCTTGGCGGAGGCGGCCCCCACGTTGGAGGTCAGGATGATGATGGTGTTGCGGAAGTTGATCTTGCGGCCCAGGGAATCCGTCACGCTGCCTTCCTCCAGAATCTGGAGAAGCAGGTTCATGACATCCGGGTGGGCTTTTTCCACTTCGTCAAACAGGATGACGGAGTAGGGCCTGCGGCGCACGGCTTCCGTGAGCTGGCCGCCTTCGTCATGGCCTACGTAGCCGGGAGGAGAACCGATGAGGCGGGACGTGGTGTGTTTTTCCATGTACTCGCTCATGTCCACCTGGATCAGGGCGTCCGCGGTGCCGAACATGATTTCCGCCAGGTTGCGCGCCAGGTAGGTCTTGCCTACGCCGGTGGGCCCCAGGAAAAGGAAGGAGCCGATCGGGCGGCGCGGGTCCTTGATGTCCGCGCGGCTGCGCCGCAGGGCGCGGGCGATGGCGGAGGCCGCCTCGTCCTGGCCGATGACTTTGCTTTTCAGTTCTTCCTCCATGCGGAGAAGCTTGGTGGTTTCCTTTTCCTCCATCCGGGCCAGCGGAATGCCGGTCCATTTGGCGAGAACGGCCATCACGTCTTCTTCCGTGACGGGGACATAGTTGGTTTCGTAGGACGTGCGCCAGGCGTCCAGCATGTTCTGGAGTTCCCTGCCTGCCTGCTTTTCTTCGTCGCGGATATGGGCCGCTTCTTCAAAAAGCTGGGCGCCCACGGCCTGGGTCTTGCGCTCCTTGAGTTCCTCGATGCGGGTTTCCATCTGGCTGATGTTGTCGGGCCGGGTCATCTGGGAGACGCGCTTGCGCGCACCGGCTTCGTCCAGGATGTCGATGGCCTTGTCCGGCAGGAAGCGCCCCGTCAGGTAGCGGTGGGAGAGCTTGGCCGCGGCTTCCACGGCCTCCTTCGTGTAGTGCACCTTGTGGTGTTCCTCATACTTGGGCTGGATGCCCGCGAGTATCTGGATGGTGTCCTCCACGGAGGGTTCCCCCACCTGCACCTGCTGGAAGCGGCGTTCCAGGGCGGCGTCCTTCTCAATGTGCTTTCTGTACTCATTGAGCGTGGTGGCGCCGATGGCCTGGAGCTCCCCGCGGGAAAGGGCGGGCTTGATGATGTTGGAGGCGTCCATGGAGCCTTCCGCAGAACCGGCGCCCACGATGGTGTGCAGTTCGTCGATGAAGAGAATGACGTTGCCTTCCCGGCGTATTTCGTCCATCACGGCCTTGAGCCGTTCTTCAAACTGGCCGCGGTACTTCGTGCCCGCCACCATCAGCGCCAGGTCCAGGGAGATGACCCTCTTGCTGCGCAGGAGTTCCGGAACGTGGCCCTGGGCTATTTCCTGGGCCAGTCCTTCCACGATGGCGGTTTTGCCCACCCCGGCTTCTCCCAGCAGAACAGGGTTGTTCTTGTTCCGGCGGCACAGAATCTGGATGACGCGTTCGATTTCCGAGGAGCGGCCGATGACGGGGTCCATCTTGCCGTCGCGGGCAAGATGGGTCATGTCGCGGCCGAACGCCTGGAGGGCGGGCGTCTTGGATTTCTGCTGCCTGGAATAGGCGGGGGCTGCGGGTTCGTCCGAAGGGATGGCGGAGGAGTCGTTTTCCTCTTCCTCGTCATCGTCGTCCGGAATGATGTTGTCTTCATCCGCGTCCATCTGGTATTTGGGCGTGAGTACGTCCAGCAGTTCCCGGCGGGCCTGTTCCAGATCCACGCCGAAGTGGCGCAGAATCTGTCCTGCCACGCCGTCGCCGTCCCGGATGAGGCCCAGGAGAAGGTGTTCCGTTCCCACATAGGTGTGGTTGAGTTCCTGGGCTTCCCTGTTGGCCAGGGCCAGGACCTTGCGCACCCGGGGGGTGTAGGGGATGTTGCCTTCGGCCTGGGGTTCCGTGCCCCGGCCTATCTGCTGCTCCACCTGCTGGCGCACGGCGTTGAGCTCCACCCCCAGGTTTTCCAGGATGGTGACGGCCACGCCCTTGCCCAGTTTGAGAAGGCCGAGAAGAAGGTGTTCGGTTCCTATATAGTGATGATTGAAGCGGTCCGCTTCCCGGCGCGCGTGCGCCAGTACTTGTTGCGCCCTGGGCGTAAAGTTATTCATATATGTTATGGAAAATATTTCTTGGTTGCATTAGCTTCCGGAGAGTTCCTTCCGGATGATGTCCGCGCGGATCTGGTCCCTGTCTTCCGAGCTTGTCTGCTCCGTGGTGGACAGGCGCGCCAGGTGGGCCGGCTGGATGTTGAGTATGGTTTTATTGACGTGTTTCAATGCCTGGTGGGAAAAGATGTCCAGAGACGCTCCCATGCGGAGGAAGGAGAGCAGCCCCAGCGCCTCCTGGGTGGAAAGCAGGGTGGCGTTGGTCAGCAGCCCGTAAGCGCGGGAAACGCGGTCCTTCACCTGGAGGGAGGCGGACTGGAGCAGCTTTCTGCGGGCGTTCCATTCCTGGTGCGCCAGGTCGGACGTGAACCGGGTCATGCGTTCCACGATTTGTTCCTCGCTGTCGCCCAGCGTGGACTGGTTGGAAATCTGGAACAGGTTGCCGGTGGCTTCCGTGCCTTCGCCGTACAGGCCGCGCACGGTGATGTTGAGCTGCACGGCCGCCTGGACGACCTGCTGCATCTGTTCGGAAATGACCAGGCCGGGCAGGTGCATCATCACGGAGGCCCTCATGCCCGTGCCCAGGTTGGTGGGGCAGGCGGTGAGGTAGCCCAGGCGCGTGTTGTATGCGTACGGGAGCTTGGCTTCCAGCCCGGAGTCTATCTTGGACACGGCGTTCCATGCCTTCTTGAGCTGGATGCCGGGGAGGATGTACTGCAGGCGCAGGTGGTCCTCCTCATTGAACAGGATGCTGGCATTCTGGTTGCGGGAAATGAGCACGGCGCAGCCTTCCGAACGTGCGGCCAGCTCCCGCGAGATGAGGTGGCGCTCCACCAGCAGCTGCTTCTGCTGCTGGTTCAGTTCGGAAAGTTCCGCGTAATAGCCGCCCTTCATGGCGGGGAGTTGGCGCGCCTCCGCGGAGGTAAGGGCCAGGGTGTCCGCGCGCTGCTGGCGCGTGGCCCAGCCGGGGAAGGGGGTAGCCGTCAAATTCCGGGCCAGGCGGATGCGGGAGGTGAGCACGATGTCGTGCTCGTCTTTGGATTCCACCATCCACTTGGCGGGATTGTTGAGTAAATCGTCAAAGAGCATGAATGTTAATTGGTCGGCGTACGCAGTTGTTTGATTTGATCGCGCAGCTTGGCCGCCCGTTCATAATCTTCCCTTGCTACTGCCAGAGAGAGTTGTTGTTCCAGGTCGCTGATGGTTTGGGTTTCCGTTTCACGTTTTTCCGCTCTTGCGGGCGTTTTGCCGTGGTGGTGGGAGTCCGGCTGTATCTGGGCCAGGAGGGGCAGGATTTCTTCTTCAAAGACGTTGTAGCACTCGCTGCATCCCAGGCGGCCCACGTTCTTGTAGTCCTGAAGAGTAAAGGAGCAGATCGGGCAGTTGGTCAGGGGAAGGGACTGAAGCGCCGGAATGGGCGCGGGAGAGTCCTCCCCTCCCTTTGTGCCGAATTGCCCCTGAAGGTTCGGAAACAGTTTTTCCGCCAGATCAAAGGCGTCCGGGTCCAGCAGGCCCCGCTCCTGGGCGCATTTGGCGCAGAGGCAGAATTTGGTGGACTTGCCGTTGATGATCTGTGTCAGGAACACCGTTGCCGGTGCAGAGCATATCTCACATTTTTTCACAACCCGCATTATAAGCCCGCACCCTGTTTTGGACTAGAAGACTGCGTGTCATGGATTGTCATGAAAAAGGGCCTTCTTATTGTAATGGGGATGATTTCTTTCCGCGCTGCTTGAGCAAACCGCATCTGGAAGAATACAAATACGCTATGCAGAAGATCACGCCCAGCACCAGAATGATGGTTGCCCCCAGGTGCCAGCCCAGCGGGAAAGAGAGGTAAAAGGCGAGTACGGAGCCGAGCGCCCCGATCAGTCCGCCGCCCCAGAAAAGGTGGGAAGGCTTGTTGGTGAGCATGTACACCGTGGCGGCGGGCCCCACGAGCAGCCCCAGCGTCAGAAAGGCCCCCACAGCCTGGAGGGAGGAGACCAGCACCAGGATGATGAGGGTGAAGATGCCATAGCTGATCAGCCGGGAGGGAATGCCCAGGGTGGTGGCGATGTCCGGGTCGAACAGGTAAATCAGGATGGGGCGCCGGAAAAGCAGCAGCGTCAGCACGCTGGCGGCGCTGATGGCGAAGGCGATCCACAGGTCGGAGTCCGACAGGCTCATGATGGAGCCGAACAGCCAGTCGTCTATCTTCTGCTGGAGGCCCAGCCGGACCAGGACGATGAAGCCGGCGGCAAACGCCGTGGTATGCAGGATGGACAGGGCGGTATCCTGGTTCAGCCTGGACGTGCGGGACACGAACAGTGAGCCCAGCCCCACCAGCAGGGCGGCCACCACGGCCCCCAGCAGCAGGCTCCAGCGCGTCAGGCCGAACATCAGCACGGCCACCGCGATTCCCGGCAGCAGCGCGCAGGAGAGCGTGCCGATCTGCAGCGCGGATTTTTTCAGGATCACCAGCCCGCTGACGAAGCCGTTGGCAAAGCCGATCATGAGACACGCCAGCAGGGAGCGCTGGGCGATGGGTTCCCGGAGAAATTGAAGAAAGTCATCCATAACGTGAAAAATTGTCCAGTCAGGCGTTCATTCCGTATGTTTCCCGTATCCGTTCCGGGGAAAGCACCTCCTGCGCCGGACCGAAAGCGACCAGGTCGCGGTTCATCAGCAGAACCGTATCGAAGATTTCCGCCGCCGTGTTCAAATCGTGGTGGGAGGCGATGACTAGGCGGCCCTCCCCGGCCAGGGAATCCAGCAGGCGTCCCAGGGACTGGCAAGCGGGGGCGTCCAGGCCCGTGAACGGTTCGTCCAGCAGGAGGACGTGCGCTTCCTGCGCCAGGGCGCGCGCCAGGAAGGCCCGCTGCTGCTGGCCGCCGGAAAGCTCGGAAATCTGGCGTTCCGCCAGGTGCTCCAGACCGAGCACGTGCAGGGACTTTTCCACAATCTCCCGGTCGTGCCCGGAGAATTTTTTCCACAGGCCCAGGGCCGGGTAGCGGCCCATTTCCACGAGGGCGCGCACGGTGATGGGGAAGGACCAGTCCACGTCGGAGCGCTGGGGCAGGTAGGCGATTTCCCTCGGCATGTCATGAAGGGGGTTCCCGTTCCACAGAATGTTGCCGGCATCCGGATGAATCAGCCCCGCCAGCGCCTTGATCAGGGTGGATTTTCCCGCGCCGTTGGGGCCCATCAGGGCCAGCGTGTGCCCGCAGGTTATGGAAAAGCCGATGTCGTGGAGGGCGAGCAGCCTGCCGTAATACACGGTGACGTTCTCCACATCCAGGCGGTGGCGCTCCGGATGGCTGGCATGGGCGCCCCAGCAGATGTGGTCCTGGGCGCAGTGAGGGGAGGGGGCGCTTATTTCCATGAGAAGGAGTACGTATCGTTCAATGAAGGGCCGAAAGACCACCGGGTGACGGAAGCGGCCTGCCTGCCTTCTGGTTCCAGTTCCAGCGTCACGGGAGTGTCCGGCGTGCCTTCCGGCCATTGGGCGGAAACGGTGAGCGTGGCGGAACTTCCCTTCAGGGGAAGGCGGCACTCCACTTCTTCATGCAGCCTCGGATTCTCCGCCTTCCAGAGAACGGCGTCCCCGGAGGCTATGGAAATGTTCCTGGGCCGGTGGGCGCATTTGACCGTAATGACGGTGGGAACGCCCTGTGCGGCAGTCTCCTGGGCGGGATGCGGGACGGCCTGTTCCGCCGGAGTGCCGGAAGTCATCTTGTAAAGCGCCAATCCCAGCAGGACGGCCCCCGCCAGGGCGGGAAAAAATTGTCTCAAGGGGGAACTGGTCATGGTTTCCGGGCCGGGGAAAGGGCTTCCTTGATAATCTGGACGTTCTGTTTGAACATGCTTTCAAAGTCGTGCCCGTCCGGGGACAGGCCGTCCGTATTGACGGGCTTGGCGACGGAAATGTTCAAGGACTTGGCTATTTCATTCAGGCTCTTGGGATTGGAGGAGTATTCCGGAAAAACGGCCTTCACCTTCGCTTCCCGGAGTTTTTTCAGCGTGGCCGCCAGTTGGGCGGAATTCCCCTCGTCTTCACGGCTCACCCCCTGCATGCTGATGCTGCGGAAGCCGAATTCCCGGCAGAAATGGTTCATGGCCGCATGGCCGGTCACCAGGATGCGGTCCGCTTCCGGGATGCCGGAAAGCTCCGTTCTGGCCCAGGCGGAAAGGCGGTCCATCTTCCGGTTCCATTGGGAGAGCCCGGCTGCGTAATCCTCCTTGTGGGCCGGGTCCATGTTGGCGAGCACGGCGGCCAGGGCGCGCGCGGCCCTCTTCATGTTGGCGGGGGTGTGCCACCAGTGGGGATCGTTGGGGCCGTGGGAGCAGGAGCCGTCTTCCGCGTGGTCGTGATGGTCGTGTTCCGCGGAATCGGCGGCTACGGGCACGTCCGGGATGGATGCCCCCAGGTCCACGATCTGCGCCCGGGAGCCCAGGGCGTCTTTCAGCCGTGGAAGGTACGGCTCCAGATTCTTGCCGGAGGCCAACACCAGCCGCGCCTGTCCCGCCGCGGCAATATCCTGCGGCGCGGGCTCGAAACTGTGCAGGTTGCCGTTGGGTTTCAGCAAATCCGTGACCTGGACGTGGCTGCCGCCCAGCGCGCGCGCCATGTCCCCCAGCACGGGGTGCAGGGCCGCGATCTTCAAGGCGGGGGCCTCCTGGGCGCCCAGAGTACAGAACAGGCCCAGAAGACACAGAAAAGGAATTAAAACGCGCCGGAGCATGCCTTCCATTATGGTGCGCCCGGCAGGGGATGCAATGGTCAAATTTGTCTTCCAAAGTGAGATGACGCTAACTTTGGCGCGCCTTTCCTGCGTTCTTTCTCTTGCCCCTCATTTTCAAATTGAACTTCTGGTACAGGAAGGAGGAAACGAGCACGATGAAGGCCAGGCCCACGAGCGCGCCCACCCGGTAAAGCTGGCTGAGGCTGGAAATGTCGTAGCACACGGCCTTGAGCAGCGTGATGCCCAGCAGGGCGAGCCCCGCCATGCGCACCCTGGCGGACCTGATGTCGAACCCCGCGGCGATCAGGCACAGGGCGAACAGGCTCCAGGCCAGGGAGATGGTCAGGTCCTGCGCCAGGCTGCGGCCGAACTGGATCAGCAGCGGATGGTCCCCCGGCGCGGCAAACCCGCAGGAAATCTCCATGTTCATCCAGATGAAAAGCAGGATGGCTCCGAAGATGTTCAGGGAAGGGATGAGGAAGCGGAGTCCGGAACGGTCGCCGGTGAAGCGGGGCATTACCTTTTTCTGCATCCACCACGCGCCGGCCATGCAGCAGAAAACCAGCGTGGCGTATGTCAGGCGCAGTTCCGGCATTTGGCCCGGATCAAGCTGGGAAACCGTCTTGAACAGGCCGCTGTGGATGAACATGGCCGCCAGCAGGAAAAAGCCTGTCCAGGCCAGCTTGGCCTGGGGAAACTTTCCGCACAGCAGCAGGAGCGCGAAGCCTTCCAGGGACCAGGCCAGGGTCAGCGGCGTCCCGCTCCACTGGAAGCCGATGGCCAGGGTCAGCATGCCGATGGCCGTGCCGTAGTAAAAGGTGAGGACGGCGGACCGTTTCAGCAGTGTTTCGAAAGGAAGCCTTTGCAGGTACAGAGCCGTCAGGAAGGGGGAGACGGCGCAGAGAAGAGCGGCGGTGGAAGCCCAGAACCGGGTGGAGACGGGATGGTGGGACATTCCGTACTGAAACCAGACAAAATAGAAAAGAGGGACGCACAGGGCGGAGGCGCTCCAGGCCAGCAGTCCGTCGCGGAAGCGCCGGATCACGAACGAAGGAAGCAGGAACAGGAACGCGAAGACGAAAAACGGCACCCAGGGATGGAATTCCTGATGCCATGCCGACAGAGCAAAACCGCCTACGGCCACCATCAGGGCCTGTCCCCGGCTGTGCCGGACGGCCATCCAGCAGAAGACACCCGCGATCAGTATGGCGTAAAAGGGAAGCGGGGAATTCGGCCAGATGATCGGAAGCCACGCCAGGGCCGCCGCCGTGAAACAGGAGATTCTGATACCCGGATGCAGGTCGGCCAGGCAGGCCCCTCCGGACAGGGTGCGGGCGGACAGCACCTTGTAGGAAGCTGCGATCATGAATATGCTGAATATTCTGCGGAGAAGCTCGGAAAACCAGGGGAAATTTTCCGGTTTGGGATGTTCCGTAAAGGAGGCGCACAAGTAGCAAACGGTGAAGATGGCCACCGGCAGGAACCAAGACCAGTAGGTGCTCCTTGCCCTGGCCAGCGGAAAAAGGGCGGTCATCGGGAACATCCCGGCCAGGAGCAGAAGCGCCCGGGAGGAAGAGGAAAGGGCCAGGGGATTGCCTTCCGCCTGCATCCGGAAAGCCGTCAGGCACGCCACGGCAATCGCCCCGAAAGCCAGCAGGAATGAAGAGCTTCCCGTGCCAGGGGCCTTCTTCTCCTGCCGGATGCCGGAGTACAGGCCGCAGCCGCAGTAGAGGAACAGCGTGCAGAGGGAAAGCAGGGTGACGGCCGGAACGTGTCCGTTCGCGTTGTATTCGTCAAACCAGCCCATCAGCAGCAGCGTATAGGACGCGAGGCCGATGGCCCCCACTTTCGTCCAGCGCGTGAAGGCCAGCACGGAAACCAGTCCCGCGTTCAGAAGGGTCATGTACAGGAACAGGGAAACCGTGTGGTCCTGCCCGGTGGACAGGATGACCGGCGTAAGGAAACCGCCGATGATGCCCAGAACGGCAATGACCTGGAAGCGGAGCCGCACGGCCAGGACGAACGCAGCGGCCGTGGTGGCGGCCAGCAAAAGGGCGGAAACTGCCGTATTGAAAAAGGGCAGCGCATAAAACATGCGGCCCGCGCAGGTGGCCAGGTACAGTACCAGAATGCCGGTGGCGGTCAGGGTGCCGGAAAGGGTGGGATACCTTTTCTTCAGGCGCGAGAGGCCCGTTCCCAGCAGGGCAAAGGCCGTCAGGTAGGTGAGGATGATTCTCCATTCCGGAGAAATCAATTCATTGTCAATGCTGTATTTGACAAAGAAACCCGTTCCCAGAAACAGGATGAATCCGCCGATCCAGGAAAGCAGCTTGGCTCCTATGAAATATTCCCAGGAAAAGGCGGGGGAAACGGCTGCCGGCTGTCTGGCCTTCCGGGCTGCGGGAACGGGGGGCTCATAGGGGATGATGGCCGTGGCGGCCCGTGGCGGGGATGACACGGGGCGCGGTGTGGAGGCTCCCGGTCTTGCAGCGTTCTGGGGTGTGCTGCTCGTAACTGATTTGCCATAGCGCATATGCATGTCCATATGCGCCTTGATTTCGGCAAGTTTGTTTTCCAGCTTGCGTACCTTGTGTTCCAGGGAAACGACCTGGCAGGCCTTCACAAACGTGAAAACCATGCCGGAAAGAAGGACCAGCACAAGCAGTAAAATGAAAATTTCCATGGGGAAGGGGGTTAGGGGAATGTATTCTACATGGGAAAAACGGGACTGCAAGACGCAAAAGGGGACATGTCCGGCTCCCGTGAAGATGCGGAATGATGCCGGCCGGGGCACGGTCTGCGGATGTCTTCTGTTCCCGATGACAGGATTGATTTTTCACAATCATTTAAAAACAAAGAGCGGAGGGTTTTGTCCCCGGGAAGGATGACTCAATGCAGTTTTTTTGCTGTTGTGGGCGGATAACGGATTTGCGTACCCTGCCGTATGCATTCACGTGCAAAAAAATTATGAAAATTACGATTCCTTTTTTATTGCGCCGCGGCTTGCTTGCGGGCTTCTTCCTGTCCCTCTCCGCCTCCGCGGCGGACTATACCGTGGACGCTTCCCAAACCTCCGACCCTGGCCGGAAAGTATACCAGACGTTGGCGGAGCTGGCTTCAGCCGGAGTCCTGGCAGCGGGAGACACCGTCATTCTGAATAACGATGACTCCAGCCTCACTTCCAAGTTGCCCGTTCTCGTCAATTTCCGCTCCAATGATCCGGAAACGCCGCGTACGGTGGATCTGTCTGGATTGGGAAATACGCCTTTGTTTAGTCCGGCCACAGGCAATTACACGCTAAATATGGAATCGGTCGTTTTTTCCAATGCTCCAGCCAGAGTATTTTTCTACACCAACAGCTCCAGCTCTGCTCCCATCTCCTTAAAAATTTCCGATAACGCCTCGTTTACGGGAAATTATTGCTCTGACAGAAATTCTTTCACCGGCTACGGGTACGGAGGGGTGGTTTGCCTGCACTCATACGCGGCTACAGCCTTGACGGTGGGAAACAACGCCGTGTTCACCGACAACCATGCTATCGGCAGCGGCGGCGCGATTTGCGTACACTCATACGGCAGAGCCGCTGCGCTGACAATGGGAAACAACGCCGCATTCACCGGAAACTACGCTTCCGGCAATGACGGGGGAGCAATTCATGTGTACGGAACAGACGGTTCAACCGTCCTCATAGGAGATAACGCCATATTCACCGGCAATTATGTTTCATCAGGCTATAGCGGCTCTGGGGGAGCTATTTACGTCGTCATGCCGGACAGCACCAGATATGGAGGAAACAGTCTTGTCATGGGCTCCAATGCTGTGTTTTCCGGGAATTATGTTTCTGGCCGTTACGGCAACGGCGGAGCGATTGCGCTTTCATCAGCCTCCCGTTCGGAGACTTCCTCGCTCGTTCTTGGCCCCGACGCTGTATTCACCGGGAATTACGTTTTTTCTTCCGCCGGTCCATCCTACGAAAGCATAGGCTCCGGCGGAGCGATATACATAGCTTCATCAAGATATTCGAACATTACGGTGCAGGACGGAGCGACCTTCACCGGCAATTACGCGTGGACCAAAGGCGGGGCCATTCTTATGCAAGGCAGCTACGCAGGCAGTTCCAGCCAGTTCCTGGCTCTGACCCGTGACGTTCTTTTCAGTGGCAACATGACCGGCGGCACGTTTACCCGGCACTCTGACGGTTCCTTCTCCGTGGAAAACGGAATCGCCAACGCGATCCATATGGGAGGCGATCAGAACGTTCAGCTGGCTGCTTCCGAAGGCAGGCAGATCCGTTTCAACGACCCCGTCACCAGTTCGGCTCTGAGTTCCAGCCGGGAAAACATCGCCTTTTCCATCAACCAGTATATGGATGGCGACAATCCCCGCACCACAGGCGGCACGGTCATCTTCAGCGGGGAGCTCTACCAGGGGGAAGATTCCCATCTGGTTGCCAGCCGTTATAATGACTTCAAGGGACAAACCACTCTCTACGGGGGTACCCTTGTTTTGGAACATAACGTAGTCTTCGGTAATTCCGACCTGAGGGAGGACACTTCCATGACCCTGGAGAACGGGACCCTGGAAATCACCGGCGGCAGCACGGTCAACGCCGCCTCCTTCACCGTCTCTCATGCGGATATTGTCCTGCGTCCGGGAAGCAGCGCCTTCATCAATGCCAGGGACGTGGATATTTCCCACGGTTTCATTTTCGACATGCAGAAACAGCTTCCGTGGGCGTCTTCCCCGCAGTCCTCCCGCGGGATTTCCATCTCGGCTGCGGATTCCTTCACGCTGGGCGGTTCCGTGGGCATTCTGGACAACGGCGTATCCGCCGACTACTTTTATGCGGACAACTCCTGGGCACAGAAGCGTGTCTTCATTGTGCTTACGGACTCGGACAAGACGCATGAGGGCGACTTCTCCGGACCTTATTCTCTAGCTACTGGATCCGAAGATGTGGATAGCCCCTATGCCTACACGGGCACCTGGAGCCACCAATGGCTGGACGCGGACGGCGACGGCTTTTCCGAACAGCTCCAGCTTGTCTGGACGCCCACGCCCGGGAAAGAGGACATTCAGGAAATTCTGCCCGAGCTGGCCGGCGACATGACCTTGAACTCCATGTGGTCCTCCGCCTCCAACGCCCTCGGCATGTCGGGCGCCGCTCTCGGCAGCCTGGACGCCCTGCGCTTCCTGGCGGGGCCGGAAAACAACTACTGGGTCAAGGGCCTGGGAGATTTCCTCTTCCATGCCACCGAAGGCGGCCGGGACGGCTTCGACTACAACGGCGGCGGCTATGCCGTGGGAGCGGACCGCAGGGTGGCGAAGAATACCATCCTGGGCCTGGGATTCGGCGACCTGTACGGCAGGTTGTACAGCCGCAGCTTTGTGGGGGACATCGGCCAGCAGACCCGCATCGCCATGCTCTATGGAGGATGGTACAAGGACCTCGGCAGGAAGGACGCTCTCATGGTGACGGCCTCCGCTGGCTATGGTTGGACAGCCAACAGAATGAATTCCTTCCACACCGGCGGATGGTCTCGCGGAAAATGGACCAACCGCACCCTGGCCGCTACCCTCAACGGGAAGTGGAGCCGCCGGTTGAGCGATGTTCTGGAGGTGGATTTCAACCTCGGGCTGGAATACACGGACGTGACCCAGGGTTCGTTCACGGAAACGGGGTGGGACGCGCGCCGTTTTGAAAAAGGGCACTTGAAAAACCTGTCCCTGCCTGTGGGCGTGGGGCTGACCTGCCGCAGCGAACTGAAGGGAAGGGAATGGATCAACAGCGTGGCGGTAAGCTACCTGCCCGATGTGTACCGTGAAAACCCGAGCGCGCCTGCCCAGCGCCTGCTCAACGGTTACCGCTGGGAAGCCAGGGGAACGGCGCCCGACCGGAACGCGGTGAGGGTGAACGTGAACAGTGCGCTGCAATTGAATGCGCGCTGGAGGGCGTACGCGGGATACGAATTTGAGGGAAGAAACAAGGCTGTGGCGCACCGGTTTAACGCGGGAGTAAGTTTCGCCTATTGACGGCAGCCTGAAATGCTCTCCGGTTCCTTTTTTTCAGGGAAAAGGGCCGGATGGGGCACCCGTGATCCTGATGTTCCGGGAAGGATTCCGGAGGCATGGACGGCGTGTTCGTTCATGCCTCCGTCTTTCTTTTCGGTGACATGCCGCAGGCGGATACGGACGGTTTTTTCTTGAGATGGGCACTCTTTTCTGATTCCATTACCGAGCATTATCATGAATGGCTTTCAACTTCTTCAATGTGGCTTTGGCGTGGCGGTCCTGCTGGCGGCCCCCGTCATGGGCGCGCCCGCCGTTTATCCCGTTCCCCAGCAATCCAAACTGTCTTCCCAGACGGCGGCTTTTTCCGGGAAACCGTCCGTCGTGGTCCGTTCCGCCAGGACGCAGGGAGACAAACTGCTGGCCGGCGTGCCGGAAAAATCCGGCGCGTACAAGCTGGTGGTCTCCTCGCAGGGGAAGGTGGGCATCGGCGCCCATGACGAGCGCGGGGCGTTTTACGCCATGCAGACATTGCGCCAGCTGGGCAAAAAGACCGGCAACGGCGACGCCGTGATGCTGCCCGTGGGGGAAATCACGGACTGGCCGGACATTGAGTTCCGCGGCACGGTGGAAGGCTTCTACGGCACCCCCTGGAGCCATGAAGCCCGCCTGAGCCAGCTGCGCTTCTACGGGCAGAACAAAATGAACACCTACATTTACGGCCCCAAGGACGATCCCTACCATTCCTCCCCGCACTGGCGGGATCCCTATCCCGCGGACCAGGCCGCCCAAATCAAAGAGCTGGTGAAAGTGGCCCGGGAAAACCATGTGGACTTCGTCTGGGCCATTCACCCCGGCAAGGACATCAAGTGGACGGAGGAGGACATGAATAATGTCATCAAAAAATTTGAGATGATGTACAAGCTGGGCGTGCGCTCCTTCGCCTTATTCTTTGACGACATCTTTGGGGAAGGCACCAAGGCGGACAAGCAGGCCCTGCTACTGAACAAGATCAACAACGAATTCGTCAAGGTCAAGAAGGACGTCACTCCCCTGGTCATGTGCCCCACCCAGTACAACCGCGGCTGGGCGGACGACAAGCCGGGCACCTACCTGGACATTCTGGGCGAACAGCTTGATCCTTCCGTTCACATCATGTGGACGGGCGACTCCGTGTGCCATGACATCACGCTGGAGGGCCAGGAATGGGTGAACAAGAGAATCAAGAGGCCGTCCTACGTCTGGTGGAACTTTCCCGTTACGGACTACTGCCGCTCCAACCTGTGCATGGGCCGCGTTTACGGACTGCCTCAGGAATCCGGATCACGGGAATCCATGAGCGGGCTGGTCTCCAACCCCATGGACAAGCCGGAAGCCTCCAAGGTAACGCTCTTCGGCATTGCCGACTACGCCTGGAACATCAACGGCTTCAAGTCGGACGAAGCCTGGAAGGAGGGCATTGTGCGCCTCTATCCGCAGGCTGCGGAGGCCATGCAGGCATTTGTGGACCACAACTCCGACCAGGGCCCCAACGGGCACGGCTACCGGCGCGAGGAATCCGTGAACATAGCCCCCGTGGTCACCCGCGTGCTGGAAGCCGCCCGGGAGGGCAGGGTGGTGAAATCGGACACAGCCCTGCTCAAAAAGGAATTCTCCCGCATGGCCGCCGCCGCTCCCGTCATACGGGAAAAGGTGGACAACCCGCGCCTCATGAAGGAAATTGGCGCCTGGGTGGACGCCTTTGAACAACTGGGCATGGCCGGGCAGCACGCCGTGGCCGCCCTGGAAAACAGCAGCCCCAAGGCGGCCGTGACGGCCCTGGTGAAAGCCACGCAGGCGCTTGCGGCCATGGACCGCATCTCCCGGGAGCACAACCAGCAGGGGCAATTGTACCGTTCCGCAGTGAAAACCGGTTCCCGAGTGATGACGCCCGCCGTCAATGAACTGGCGGACATCGTTTCCAGGAAAACCTTCCCGTCTCTTTCCGGAACGCCCGCCCTCTCCCCCAGGCCTCTGGTGAAAGGCGGCAGCATGGACAAGGCGGAACTCTTCTGTGACGGGGACCGCGGCACCTTCTGGCATTCTGGAGCCTATGGACAGCCGGGGGACTGGTACGGCGTGGACTACGGCATGGCTATCCCCGTCAGGAGCGTGGAAGTGCTGATGGGCCGCAATGACAAGGACGGCGACTACGTGGCCAAAGGGCAGCTGGAAGCTACCCAGGACATGAAAACCTGGAAGCCCCTGGGACCGGAAACCTCCGGCATGCAGGTGGCGTGGCAGGCGTCCAAGCCCGTTTCCGTCCGCGCCGTGCGCTACCGCGTCATTGAACCTAAAAAGACGGACAACGGCCGTAGCGTATGGACGGCCATTCGTGAAATCTCCGTGAATGCGCCGGCCGCCGCCCGCGCTTCCTCCAATGTGGCGGGGCTGGAAGGCGTTTCCGTGCAGAAATCGGACAAAATCGTGCGGATCAACCGCGTGATGGAAACCCATAAGATGAAGCCCGGAGAATTCATCGCCCTGGACCTGGAAGGGCCCACGGACGCCACCTGGCTGGAAATCAACCTGGAACGGGATGACGTGAACTCCTGGGCGGAAGTGGTGCTGGATGTGGAAGGGGCCGCCAAGCCCGTGGTGCAGAAGCTGGACAGGCAGGGCCAAAACTTCATTGCCAAGGCCAACCAGCTTCCCAAGGGCATCAAGGGCATGAAACTGGTCAACAAGAGCGGCAAGGAACAGGACGTGGTGCTGAACATGTTCAAATTCGACGTCCCCCCCGCCGATCCCGGAGCGAATCTTGCCGCCCTGAGCGACAGGAACCTGAAAACGGTGTACCGTGCGGACAAGCCTCTGGACGTGGTGATTCCCAATCTGGACAACCCCAAGGCGACCAAACTCGTTGTGGTAGGGTCCGCGGCATACGCGGTACAGGCCCGCAGGGGTGAAGGCGCGTGGACGTCCGTAGGCAAGAAGGCCGCGGGAGCCGGAGCGGCGGAATTCGCCATTCCCGCCGGGACTACCGCCGTGCGCCTGTTTTACAACGCTCCCCAGAAGGATGCCGTGATCAATGAAGTGATTTTCTCTTCTAAAAAATAGGCGGTTTTATCCGTCTTCCGCAGGGCCGCCCGGATATTCCGGCGGCCCTGCTGCGTACTGGCATGACGGCTCCGGCAGGCGGCCGGACCGGAATGGTGAGAAAAAGACCGGGCGTGGCCGGATGCCTTTTCCATGCCTCGTAAAAACGGCCCGGAACTCTTCCGCGGAAAGGGCGCGGGGAATGGAGAGCGCATTCAAACGGCCAGCCCTGCCGGGTACATTCGGCAGCCGTCCCGGCTGAAACATTCGGAAACAACCTTGACCCTGTTGGCCGGAGGGTTAAAATATTGACATGACACCCGGCTTTCATTGGACTCTGCGCCCCTCCGTGAAGGAGGACGATCCGGCCCTGAAAGCATTCCCCGCGGCACTTCCCCTGCTGGTCAAGCAGCTCCTGCTCCAGCGCGGATTCAAGGGAGGCGCGGAAACGGAACTGTTTCTGGAACCCAGGCTCTCCCACCTGAGCGATCCTTTCCTGATGGGGGAAATGGGCGCCGCCGTGGAACGCATCTTCCGGGCCGTGGACGCGGGGGAAACCGTGTGCATCTACGGGGACTACGATGTGGACGGCGTCACCTCCGTGGCTTTGCTCAGGGCCATTCTGATGGCCTATGACCTGGACCCCCAGTACTTCATTCCCGTCCGTTCCCGCGAAGGCTACGGCCTGAGCGAAGCGGGCATGGAACGCTGCCTGTGCGAATGCTCGGACAAGCCCAGCCTGCTCATTACGGTGGACTGCGGCACTTCCTCCGTCAGGGAGGTGGACATGCTCAACAAGCGGGGGATAGACGTCATCATTCTGGACCACCATGAGGCGGGGCCGCAGGGCAGGCCGGACGCCGTGGCGGTGGTCAATGCCAAAATAGAGGAAAACAGCCCGTACACCTACCTGTGCAGCGCGGGTGTGGTCTTCAAGTTGGCGCACGCCCTGCTCAAGGTGCGGAAATTGAAAACCTTTGACCTCAAGCTCTACCTGGACCTGGTCGCTGTGGCTACCGTGGCGGACATCGTCCCCCTGGTGGATGAAAACCGGATTCTGGTGCGCCACGGCCTGGGCAGGCTGGCCCACAGCCGCCATACGGGGCTGAAAACCCTGACGGAAATAGCGGGCATCCGCCCCTCGGACGCCGCCAGCCACGCCGGATTCCTGAACGCCGCGCATGTGGGCTTCCGGATCGGGCCGCGCATCAACGCCGCCGGGCGCATGGACTCCCCCATGGATGCCCTGGAATTGCTGCTGACCATGGACAACAGGCGCGCCGTCCAGCTCGCCCAGATGCTGGACTCGCACAACCGCAAGCGGCAGGAAGAGGAGGAAGCCATCAGGACGGACGCCGTCCAAATGCTCCACAACTCCTTTGACCCGGAGCGGGACAACGTCATTGTACTAGGCTCCCGCGCGTGGCATCCCGGCGTGGTGGGCATTGTGGCTTCCCAGCTCATGCGGCGGTACCACAAGCCGACCTTCGTCATCGCCTTTGATGAAAGCGGGGTGGGCAAGGGCTCCGGGCGTTCCATCCCCGGCGTCTCCCTCGTGCAGGCCATCCATCAGTGCGCGGACACTTTGGTTTCCGGCGGCGGCCATGACATGGCGGCGGGCCTGGTGATTGAGGAATCCCGCATGGACGACTTCCGGCGGGCCTTCAACCGCTATGTTTCGGAGACCACCACGGAGGAACAGCGCTGCCCGGTGCTGAACATAGACATGGAAGTCTCCTTCCAGGCCCTGACCCTGGATCTGCTGGACAGCTATGAAAAGCTGGAACCCTTCGGCAACTCCAACCCCCAGCCCCTCTTCATGAGCTCCGACGTCTTCCCCACGGAGCCGCCCAAGCGCGTGGGAACCAACCATCTGAAGCTCTTCATGCGCCAGGGCATGGTGGAGCGTGACGCCATCTTCTTCAACGGGGCGGAACGGGAACTCCCCAATCCCCCCTGGGACATTGCCTTCACCATTGACCGGAACGTGTACCGGGGCCGCGCCTCCCTGTCCATTTCCATTCAGGAAATACGCTCCCATCAGGAGATGTAAGGGGAACCGCGAAAGAGAAGAGTCTTTTAATTTAATAAAAACGGATTATTGATTGAATATTAATAATCTGCTGAATTAATGAATAATATAGAGTTAGATTTGAGGTAGCCTTAACAGGTTGTCCTGCACTGTATCATTAGGTTCCGAACGCACATATTTTTCTCCTTCTGAACTAATGGCAGCAATAAGTTTTGGATAATGGGGGCTTATGTTTACCTGTATAATATAGCCTTGTTTAACAAGATCATACACAACTTCCTTTGCATAAAATCTCTCATTTTGGACTCCAACAAGGTAGATTGTTGAGATTTCTAATGCGGAATGCGGATAAATGCGGCCTGGTTTCAATTTGATTTTTGTTGCATAAATCATGATGTTTATGATGGTGTACCTTGTTTCCCGGATTGACATCATCACCATGAACCTTTATAAGGTGCTTGCTACAAAGCTGAACTGATATCAATCTCTCCACGAGGTTGTGTTCAACAATAGAGAGAGGAGTATTGACGTACTTCTCTCTCTTTGTTTAGAACAAGAGATATCATATCTTTGGTAGATGGGCATTACAAGAGAAAATATACCTATAAATCCAAATAAAAAATATTTTCCTGAGAGCTCCTGAGAGATTTGACAATTTTCAATTTCTTATAGATAATTCTAGCCATAGGAGCTACCTTCTCCTTATTACTCAAGAATTATTGGAACTATAATTCTTGAGGGTAGTTGCATCCTGTTTGGATGCATGGATTAAACTAGGGAGTAGTATCCTGGAATAATCATGACCGATGTCGCATCCTTAATGGGTGCGTGGATTGAAACTTATTGGGATTCATAGGTAAACGGAATTAATCAGCTACTCAGTTAGGATGTTCTAACTGAGTAGCTTTTCACTTATTCATAGGTAACGAATCAATAAAGTATTTGTTATAAATTGAATAAAGTAATATTAGTGGTATGGCCTTGACAGATTTGGGGGGAAGGTGCAACATCACTCCTGTCTCCTCTCTGTTTCAATGTGGGAGAATTAATAGTAAAAATAGGCAAGATGAACACCCTGTTCCTTCAAGGTCGTCTATTGCTGCTTCTCGGACGGTAGTCCGTGAAGATATCTTGATATGCGCCGGTGAGCCGTTCCGGCGCGAGGGAAGTAAACGGCTGGTCTTGATTGGCGCTGCCTGGCGAACCCCGGAAAACGGGAACCGGCGCGCGCTGTTTGGAAGGAATGAACTCTTACCACTTTTTTTACTGTAATGAAAAAACACATACATATTTTTGATACGACGCTGAGGGACGGGGAACAGTGCCCCGGAGCCGCCATGACCGTGGAACAGAAGGTGCGGATAGCCATGCAGCTTGAAGCCTTGGGCGTGGACGTCATTGAAGCCGGGTTTCCCGTCATTTCCGACGGCGACTTCCAGGCCGTCCGCACCGTGGCGGAGCGCACGGAGTCAAGCCGCGTCTGCGGTCTGGCCCGCTGCGTGGAAAAAGACATTCTGGCCGTTCATGAGGCCGTGTCTCCGGCCGGGGACCGGGGGCGCATCCACCTCGTTCTGGCGACTTCCCCCATTCACCGCCAGTACAAGATGAACAAGAGCCGCGCGGAAATTCTGGCGATGGCCGTCAAGGGCGTCTCCCTGGCCGCGGGGCTGTGCCGGGAAGTGCAGTTTTCCGCGGAGGACGCCTCCCGCACGGAACCCGATTTTCTGGCGGAGGTGGTGGAAGCCGTCATTGACGCGGGAACCTCCATCGTCAACATCCCGGATACGGTGGGGTACACGATGCCGGATGAATTCCACCGCCTGATCTCCTACTTGAAGTCCAACGTCCCCAACGTGGACCGCGCCGTCATTTCCGTCCACTGCCATGACGACATGGGGATGGCCGTGGCCAATTCCCTGGCGGCCATCCGGGCCGGAGCCCGGCAGGTGGAGGGGACGATCAACGGCATCGGGGAACGGGCCGGAAACACCGCGCTGGAGGAGGTCGTCATGGCGGTCCATTCCCGCCCGGACTTCTTCTCCGGCCTGGAAACCGGCATCCGGACGCGGGAGCTGGTGAAAACCAGCCGCATCGTGGCGGAGATGAGCGGCATGGCCGTTCCCCGTTCCAAGGCCGTGGTGGGGGCGAACGCCTTTTCCCACGGTTCCGGCATTCATCAGGACGGCATCCTGAAAAACCGCAGTACCTATGAAATCATGGACCCGGAGGAAATAGGCTGGGGCCCTACGGAACTGCCCCTGACCAAGCATTCCGGCAGGCACGCCGTGAAAATGCGGCTGGATGCGCTGGGCTTTTCCATTCCAGAAGAAGACATGCCGCGTTTCTTCGAACTGTTCAAGCAGCGCGGAGACCGCTGCAAATTCGTGTATGACGACGATCTGTCAGACATGGCCAGGTCCATGCTGGCCTGAATTCACGCCGTCCGGGAACCTGCCGCAAGGTTCCCGGACGGCTGTTCCGTAACCGGGGACGGCTCTGCGGCGGCGGGAGAGCAAGGTTGATGAAAAACCCCATGAATTTGCTCCGTATAGATTCCATATATGTGGCTCCCCAAACTAATCCCGTCCCTGTTCCTCTGCCTGTCCGGTCTTTTCGCGCAGTCCGCGGAGAATGTCCGCGTTCACGGCATTGCCGACCTGTCCCATGAATTCTCCTTCTATGCGGACGGCAGATTCCGCAGCCAGTATCTTCCCGACCAGGTTGTCCTGAGCAACTGGGGCAACCTCTATGATCTGGATACGGAGAATATCAACCTGATCGCCCTGCTGGGCTGTGACGGCAACGTGCGCTATAATGCCCGCGACGTCGCCTTTCTGAAGAAATTCCTGCGGCAGGGCGGCTGCGTGCTGATTGCCGGGAATGCGGGAACAAAAGGCCAGAACCTGCTGCTCTCCGAATTCGGCGCCCGGTTTGAAGGAAAAGCCGTGCCCCCCTTTTTCCTGACTTCCGCTGTGGGCGGTTCTTCCGCCGTTGCCGGAAACAACGTGAGCGTGCTGGTGCTGAAACCGGGAGGAAAGTGGGAGACCCTCGTGCAGGATTCCGCGCAGGCCACCGTGATGGCCCGCAGGAAGGAAGGAAAGGGAACATTGATTGCCGTTGCCCGCAATTTGCTGGGCAACAACCCTGACGGCAAGGATGCCCTGAACAGGGAATGGGTGACGCCCGTGCTGAAAGAGGCCGCTTCCGGCAAGGAAGTGAGCGGAGAAAAGCCGCTGCCCGCGGTAGGTTCCACCCGGATGGGAAATTCGAAAGTAGTGGATGGCGTGACGTTCCATTATTCCGATTATCTGGCGCCCTACTTCCAGGACATGATCAAGATTGAGGCCCAATGCCGCCCCGCCATGGAAAAACGCCTCGGCGTGCCTCTTTCCCAGGGAATGGGAAACCAGGTGGGGCTGTTGGCGACCGGAGGCGGGGGTTTTTCCGCCGGAGGCTATGTGGGCCTGGCCGTCTTCTGGGAGAATTTTCCGAAGGAAAAGAAGGGCATGATCGAATTCCTGTGCCATGAATTCACCCACTCCTGGGTGCTTCCCCATCCCGAGGTATGGAACGAGCCCATCGCCACCTACGTGGGGGACGTGGTCATGGGCGACCTGGGCTATCCGGAGGAAGGCAAACGCCGCATTGAAAACACGATCCGCCGCGCCAGCACCCTGGACCCGGACATGACCGTGTACGACATCTACGGCAACACGGAACGCCCCGGAGCCGTCCGGCTGGACGGAGGCAGAAAAAACGAAATACACTGGGGCAAGTCGTTCTGGGTCTTTGAACAGCTCCGCGGCATGGACCCGGAGTTCCTCTCCAAATACTTCCGGGCCAAGCGGAAATATGTTCCCGCCAGAATGGACCACCGCTATAACATGGATGACACCGTAGCCGTCATCAGCATTGCGCTGGGGAAGGACATGTTCCCGTGGTTCAATGAACACGGCATGCCCGTGGACCGGGAAAAGACCCCGTTCAGCAGGCATATCCCTTCCGGAAAATAAAGGGGAGCGCGCCGCCTTACCGGACCAGTTTCAGAATGATTCTGCGCAACCTGTAGGAGACTTTTTTCAGGAAGGTGTTCCGGCTGAGTTCCTGGTATGCCGCGGCGTGGTCGTTCCGGCGCATGGCGGAAAAGAAACCGTCGTCAACTCCGGGATGTGCTTCCAGTGCCTGGCGCCAGATGGAACTTTCGTTCAGCTTTTGCAGGGCTTCCGGCATGCGGCGCGCCGTGAGCTGGCCTGAAACGGCTAGGGTTGCCAGAAAACTGCGGACGTTGTTCAGGAACGCCCTCAATTCGCTTTTTTTCCAGTCTTCCCGGTCCGTCATGCCCATTTTGCGGGAATGCAGGCGGATCATGTCGTCAAACAGGGACAGCGTGAGATTTCCCGTCACTCCGCCGAATTTGTACACGTACACATCCTTTGCCAGCAGGGCGACTCTTTCCGCCCGGGGGAAGACCTGGAGATTGAACAACTGGTCTTCCGCATACCTCAGTCCGCTGGGTGAGGGGCGGGCGGACAACAGGAATTCCCTCCTGTAAAGCTTGATGCACATTTTCCCGTAGGTGTAGAACAGGCCGTGCCTGTCCATGCCGAAGAAGCCGGAATAATAGGACGCCCGGAATTCCTCCCTCTCCACGGTCCGGCTGTGCGTGATGCAGCCGTCCTTTCTGCGGAAGATCCCGAAGCGGTCCAGGTAGCGGACATAGTCGCCGATGACGACGTCCGCCCGTTCCCGCGCGGCCATTTGAACCATGGCTTCCACGCTGTCCGGGAACAGGGCGTCGTCCCCGTCCACGAACATCACGTATTCACCCGCTGCCGCGTCCATGCCGGCGTAGCGCGCGGCGTCTACACCCGCATTGTCCCGGGTGATGACCGTGATGTTCCGGTGAAGCGCCGCGTACGCGTTCAGGACATGGGCCGTGCGGTCCGTGGAGCCGTCATTGACCAGGATGATCTCCAGCGGTGACCAGGTCTGGCGCAGCAGGCTGTCCAGGCAGGAGGAAACGCGCGTTTCCAGATTGTATACGGGAATGATGATGCTGACGAGGGGCGCGTCCGGTGTGGCTTGAACAGGATGGTGCATGAGACCGAGGGAGCAAATGAAATCGCAAGGGCCCGCCGCCATGAACGGATGGCCTGCCTGCAGGTAGAACAGGGAACATGGCCCGGGGCGGGGAAGAGGATAGGCCATCCGGGCGCGCCGCGCAATGCCGGAAAAGTGTTTTCTGCATTGTCATCTAGTTAGCATCATTTGCTATTTTCTTCATATTCAATATATAATGATGAATGAAAAGAAAAAACGCTTTTTGAGAGCGAAATATTAAACCGGATTACCAGTCCGCTGTCAAACGAAGATTCTGACAATATAAACTTTAAGAAGTTTCTGTGTTTTTATTCTAACAAAAAAGACAGTTTTTTCTGTTTGTGTAAGAAGCTGAATTTGCCAGCTTTGCTGTGCCTGTATTCACCCTGCGGACTGGTAATCCGCTAATGTCCGGCCGCGCCCGTTTTTGCCTTGGCATGTGTTTCGATTTTATTCCCATTTCCTCATACACTGCATTGTTTAACTGGACCATCCTTTTTTTAATTCTTGGTGCGGTTTATCAGGCGGGAACGGGGGGAATTTATTCCTCTTCCACAACCAGGCTGGACAGTCTTGCCGGCTTTTTGTTCGTCGTCGCCCTGATTCTGTACATGGGGGCGCGCCCCGTCAGCCCGGAGTTTGGGGATACCATCAATTACGCCGCTGAATTCCAGCATCTTCAGCAGGAGGAAGAGGGCAACTGGAAAGCCCAGTTGACGGGCATGAAGGGGGAATGGCTGTTTGCCGTGATTCTGCATGCATGGGTGCAGCACGGCAATGTGCATGATTATTTCCTGACCTGTTCCGCGGTGTACGTAGGCGCTCTGGCTCTGGCCAGTTACAGGATATTCGGGGCCAGGTGGTTCATTCCCTTTCTGGTTGCGTGCGCCATGTTCACCTTCTGGGTATACGGGGTCAACGGCGTCCGCAACGGGATGGCCGCCTCCGTGATGATTCTGGGCCTCACCTTCCGCAATAATCTTAAGATGATGCTCCTTTGCGCCGTGCTAGCCGCCAGCCTGCACAAATCCATGATGCTGCTGGCCGCCGCGGGAGCCTGCGCCTGGTTCGTCACGGATACGCGGTATTATGTGGCGGGATGGGTGGGGAGTATTCTGGCCGTCATCTTGGCGGGACCCGCCATTGGGGAGATGATTGCCTCCTCCGGCTTTTTCGATGACCCCCGCCTCACCCTCTACATCAACCAGGCGGACGAATTGAAGGCGTCCTCCCCTCTGTTCAGCAGCGTGGGTTTCCGCTGGGATTTCCTGATTTACAGCGCGCTGCCCATTGCTACGGGCTGTTACTTCCTGTTCAGGGAGGAGTACCGGGACGTGATGTATACGTGGCTACTAAACATCTACATTGCGGCCAACGCGTTCTGGATTCTCTGCATGTATGCGGCGTTCAGCAACAGGTTCGCCCAGCTTTCCTGGTTCCTGATGGGTTTTGTGTTCATCTATCCCTTTTTCAAGCAGAGGTTCTGGGCGGACCAGGAGAAGAAACTGGCCTGCTTCATCCCGGTTATTTACGCCTTCACCTTTTACATGAATATTTACAACGCATGAAAAGGAAGCTCATCCGGGTTGCGGCTTCCCCCATCTCGCTGGACCTGTTGCTCAAGGGGCAGTTGAATTACCTAAACGGGTTTTTTGACGTTCTTGCCGTGGCTTCCCCCGGCGCGGAACATGCGCGCATCCGCCGTCGCGAAGGGGTGGAAACCGTGGAGCTTGAGATAGAGCGGTCCATTTCCCTGTGGAAGGATTTGAAAAGCCTGTGGCGCCTGTTCCTCCTGTTCCGCAGGGAGCGCCCGTGGGGAGTGCATTCCGTCACCCCCAAGGCCGGCCTGCTGAGCATGGCGGCGGCGGCGCTGGCCCGTGTTCCGGTCAGGGTCCATACCTTCACCGGCCTGATTTTTCCCTACCGGGAAGGGGCCTTCAAATTCCTGCTCAAGCAGATGGACCGCCTGACCTGCCTGTTTGCGACGCACGTCATCCCGGAGGGGGAGGGCGTCCGGCGGCAATTGCTGGCGGGAAAGATAACAGGCAAGCCCCTGGAAATCCTGGCCCACGGCAACGTCAACGGCATTGATCCGGATTATTTCCGCCGCTCCGGCTGGCGGCAGGAAATGAGGAAGAGCCTGGAACTGCCGGAGAAGGCCGTGCTGTTTGTTTTTGTGGGGCGGATTACGGAAGACAAGGGCGTCCGTGAATTGCTTGCCGCGTTTTCCGCTTTGCGCGCGGAGGCGGAAAGAGCGCCCGTTTTTCTGGCGCTGGTGGGATGGACGGAGGATTGCTCCGGGGTGGATCTGGACGTGCCCGGTGTGTTCCGTCCCGGTTTTCAGGAGGATATCCGGCCCTGGCTGGAGGCGGCGGACGTGTTCGTGCTGCCCAGCTACCGGGAGGGATTCCCCAATTCCCTCCTTCAGGCGGGGGCCATGGAACTGCCCTCCATTGCCACGGATATATGCGGGTGTAACGAGATTGTGAAGGACGGTGTGAACGGCCTGCTGGTCCCGGCGCGGGATGAAGAGGCCCTGCGGCAGGCCATGACGGCCCTCCGGGATGATCCTGAGCGGCGCAGGAGAATGGGGGTGCAGGCGGCGGAGCAGGTGAAAAGCCGCTTCAGCTGCCGGATCGTGTGGGAAGCACTGGTGCATTTTTACGGGAGGGTGTCGGCATGATTTACGGGAATTGCATCAAGAGGGTGTTGGATTTTTCCATCGCCTTGGTTGCGCTGGCCGCGCTGCTGGTCCCGTTCCTGGTGCTGGCGGTGCTTCTGGCCGCAGCCAATCGCGGCACGCCGTTTTTCCGCCAGACGCGTCCCGGCCGTCACGGCAAATTGTTCCGCATCGTCAAATTCAAGACGATGACGGATGAAAAGGATGCCCTCGGGGTGTTGCTGCCGGATGAACGGCGGCTGACGCGCGCGGGGCGTCTGGTGCGCTCCCTGTCCCTGGATGAGCTGCCCCAGTTGTTCAATGTGCTGGCGGGGCAGATGAGTTTTGTAGGCCCGCGCCCGCTGCTGCCGGAATACCTGCCCCTGTACAGTGCGGAGCAGGCGCGCCGCCATGACGTAAGGCCCGGCATTACGGGCTGGGCCCAGGTCAACGGGCGCAATTCCATCAGTTGGGAGCGCAAATTTGAACTGGACGTCTGGTATGTGGACCATCTGAGCTTTTTGCTGGATGCGCGCATCATTCTGTTAACGCTGGCAAAGGTGGTCCGGCGCCAGGGCATCAGCGCCGAAGGCAGCGCCACCATGGAAAAATTTACGGGTTCTGGAAAATGAAAAAGAATATAGCAATCGTCGGCGCCGGGGGATTCGGCAGGGAAACGGCCTGCTGCCTCCGGGCAATCAACGGGGAATCCCCCTCCTGGAATTTGATAGGTTTCTTTGATGACGGGGTCCCCGCCGGAACGGAAAATGAGTATGGCTGCGTGCTGGGCCCGGTGGAAGACCTGAATGCGTGGAAGGAACCTCTTTCCGTCGTGATCGCGATCGCTTCGCCGCGGGCTTTGGAGCGCATTTCCGGCCTGCTGGATAATCCGCTGCTGGATTTTCCCAATATCATCGCGCCGGATGTAAAGTTTTATGACCGTGACCGGATGGTCATGGGGAAGGGGAACGTCATCAGCTTCGGCCATATTTTCAGCTGCCATGTGGAAATGGGGGACTTCAACCTGTTCAGTTGCGGTTCCCTGATTGGCCATGACGTGACGCTGGAGAACTGGAACGTCGTGGCCAACGGCAGCAAGATATCCGGCGGCGTGACGCTGGGGAACGCCAACTTCCTGGGAGCGGCGTCCGTGGTGCTCCCGTGCCGCACGGTGAAGCGGAACGTCGTGCTGGGCGCCAATTCCACCCTGGTGCGGGATGCGCTGGAGGAGGGAACTTATGCGGGCTGCCCCGCCGTGCTGAACAAGAAGCCGTCCCCCGCGCCGGAAAAGAAGTCCGCCATCTGGCTCTCTCTTGCCTGCACGGGGGAGGCGGAGGAAAGGTTCGTGCGTGAAGCCTTTGAATCGAAATGGGTGACGACAGTGGGCCCGAACGTGGACGCTTTTGAACGGGAACTGGAGGAATACCTGGGGGAAACGCATGTGGTGGCCCTGGCGTCCGGCACTTCTGCCCTTCATCTGGGGCTGGTGATGCTGGGAGTGGGGCCGGGAGATGAAGTCCTCTGCCAGTCCATGACGTTTGCCGCTTCCGCCAATCCCATTATTTACCAGGGGGCTTCCCCCGTGTTTGTGGACAGTGAGGAAAAGACGTGGAACATGTCTCCGGAATGGCTGGAGGAAGCCATTAGGGACCGCATCAGGCAGACGGGCCGCGCACCCAAAGCCATGATTCCGGTGGACCTTTACGGCATGCCCGCCAGCATGGCGGAAATCATGGAAATTGCCGGGAAATACGGCATTCCCGTGCTGGAAGACGCTGCCGAGGCGCTCGGCTCCGAGTACCGGGGGCGCAAGTGCGGGACGTTCGGGACCTATGGCGCCTTCTCCTTCAACGGGAACAAGATCATCACCACCTCCGGTGGCGGCGCGCTGTGCTGCCCGGACGAGGAATCCCGGAACAGGGTCAAATTTTACGCCACCCAGGCCAGGGAGCAGGCTCCGCATTATGAGCACGCGCGCATCGGCTACAATTACCGCCTCAGCAACGTGTGCGCGGGCATAGGCCGCGGGCAGATGCTCTCCCTCCCCGCCTTCCTGGAAAAGAGGCGCGGCATTCATGAAGACTACCGCCGCCGGCTCTCCGGCGTGCCGGGGCTGTCCCTGCTGGAAAATCCGGATTCCCGCTACCATTCCAACCACTGGCTGACTTGCGTGCAGATCCATCCGGAGGAAGCCCGTTTTGACCGGGAAGAGCTGCGGCTGGCGCTCCTGAAGGCCGGCGTGGAAAGCCGCCCCCTCTGGAAGCCCATGCACTTGCAGCCCGTGTTCCGCTCCTGCCCGTTTTATGGGGCCGGCGTGTCGGACCGCCTGTTTGAACAGGGCCTGTGCCTGCCTTCGGGCGCTTCTCTCACCGGGGAGGACATGGACCGCATCATGGACGTTATGGCAACCCTTTAAATTTCATGTTCATGGAACGGACGGATCATAATCCCATCGCGCGCTTCCTCTATTACGCGAGACATTATTTATTGAACTCCAGCGAGAAATTTGTTTTCGCGCTGGATCTGGCCGTGTCATTGATGACGACGATGCTGGCCTTTTTGTACTGCCGATTCCTCTATCGGGGGAACTGGCTGGTTCCCAACCTCCCCTACATCCTCTTCATCGACATGGCGATCACCGGCGTCATTCTCTGGAACTCCGGCGTTTACAGGAGCATGATCCGATACACCACCCTGAAGGACATTCAGAGGCTAATGGGAGCCATCCTGCTGGCGTGCGTGCTCGTGAGCCTTACTTATACCTGCATCTGGCCAGGTTATTACAAGGTACACTTTGCCGGCGTGGTGTTCAACTTCATGCTGACCAGCCTGGCGCTGATTGGGGGGCGTCTGGCCTGTATCGGCGGCAGAAACTGGCTGGACCATTTCCATGCGGAGGAGTCTCTTTCCTCCATCACCACTTCCGGACGAAAGAGGGTGGCCCTTGCCGGAAAGCTGGACGCCTGCCTGCTGAAGGCCTCCCTGATCAGGAGCCTGAAGAGCGAGGAATATGAAATTGTGGGCATTCTGACGTCTGAACAGCAGGCGGACGGAAGAACGATCAGGGATATTCCCGTTCGTTTTGTGCGTGAAGCTTCCGAGGTGGAGGACGTTTTGGGCATATTCAAGGCTTCGGCCATCATTTTCGTAGGCAAGGATGACCTTCTCGAAGAAAAAAAGTTGGCTGACGTTTGCCTGGAACGGGGAATCAGCCTTCTCATTTCCCATGACCTCTTCCAGTCGTTTCATGATTATTCCGGCGTGGCCGTGGACGACGTGCAGATTGAAGATTTGATGGACCGGGAGGAAATCAACATTGACGAAGGGACGATTTCCGCAGGGATTAAGGACAGCGTGGTGATGGTGACGGGCGCCGCCGGCTCCATCGGCAGCGAGCTGGTCAGGCAGTTGTGCCGGTTTGCCCCCCGGAGGATCGTGTTGCTGGACCACGCGGAAACGCCCTTGTGGCTGATACGGAAAGAAGTGGAAAAAGACTATCCTCAGGTTTCCGTCGCCAGTAGCATCACCAGCATCTGCCACCGGCGCCAGCTGGAATACTGTATGTGGCAGTACCGTCCCGACCTGATTTTCCACGCCGCCGCCTACAAGCATGTCCCCATCATGGAGGAAGACCCCTGCACGGCCGTGATCAACAACGTCAAGGGAACCATGCACGTAGCCTCCCTGGCCGTCAAATACGGCGTCAAACGGTTTGTCATGGTCTCCACGGACAAGGCGGTGAACCCCACCAGCGTGATGGGGGCGACCAAGCGGCTGGCTGAAATGTACGTCCAGAGTTTGGGAGAATCCCTGCGGCGGGAGAACGGGGAAGGCTCCACCGTGTTTATCACCACGCGCTTCGGCAACGTGCTGGGGAGCGCCGGTTCTGTCATTCCCCTGTTCAAGGAACAGATCAAGAAAGGAGGGCCCGTCACGGTGACCCATCCTGAAATCGTCCGTTATTTCATGACCATTCCGGAAGCCTGCCGCCTGATTCTCCAGGCGAACGCCATGGGTTCCGGCGGAGAGATTTTCGTGTTCGACATGGGCGAGCAAGTGAAAATCGTTGAGCTGGCGAAGAAAATGATCCGCCTGGCGGGGCTTTCTCCGCTGAAGGATATTCGTATTGTCTTCACGGGCCTGCGCCCCGGGGAAAAACTTTATGAGGAGCTGCTGACGGATTACGAGCAGACCCGGGAAACCGCCCACAAGCGCATCCGCATTTTCGAGGCCAGAAAGTACGACATGTCCGAGCTGAAAGACGCCTTTGAAAAGTTGGTGCAGCATGCGGAATCCCGTCGTCTGGAAGATACCGTACGCGCCATGAAACAATTGATACCCGAATACAAAAGCAACAATTCCCCTTATCAGAAATACGACTACCTGGACTCAAAAAAAATCCTCACCATCTAAACTCTGCTTGATCCATCCAATGAAATACCTACATCCATTCCGCCGTCCCGCCCTCTGGAGCCGCCTTCTGGTAGCCTCTGCTCTGGTGTGCGCCCTCCCCGCCTGCGTCAAGCCGGAAGAAGTCAATTACGTCCAAAACCTGGTGCTGGACCAGAAATCCTCCATCAGGAAGGAGTATAAAATAGTCATCAAGAAGGACGACCGCCTGTTCATCTCCGTCAGCAGCAAGAATCCCACCCTCGCCCAGATGTTCAACAAGGACAGCGGGAGCGTTTCCAGCCCCAGGGACGACGAGCGCGGCTACTTCGTGAATACGGACGGCGATATCGTGTTCCCCGTGCTGGGAAGAATCAAGGCTGTGGGCAAAACCTGCACCCAGCTGGCGAACGACATTGAAAACGAGATCATCCGGGAAGGGTACATCAAGGACCCTGCCGTCAGCGTGCGCCTGATGAATTTCAAATTCTCCGTTCTCGGGGAAGTGTCCAAGCCGGGCAATTATGAAATCAAGGGAGAACGCCTGACGCTGCTGGAAGCGTTGAGCAAGGCCGGAGACCTGAACATGGACGGCAACCGCGACATTTACATCATCCGGGAATCCGGAGGAGAGCGCATCGCGTCCAAGGTGGACCTGCGCAATAGCGACCTGTTCCATTCCCCCTACTACTACATCCAGCAGAACGACGTCATTTACGTCACCCCATCGGACAGGAAGGTGAATACGCGGAGCGAACAACTCCAGATTTATCCCTACCTGATTTCCGGCACTTCCATTGCCATGGTCATTCTGGCCTTCTGCATTTAAAATCCCATGAAAGACCTTTCTCCCAAGACGGAATCCCTGGGGGCCGGCGGCGCTGCTTCGGTATCCCTGCTTCCCAGTCCCAAGGCCATCCTGGCCCGGATTGTCCGGAAATGGTACTGGTGCGTGCTTTCCCTGTGCGTCTGCCTCCCCCTGGCCTATTTGTATGCGGCGCGGCAGCCCCAGGTTTACGGAAAGGCCACCACCATCCTCATCAAGGACGACTACCCCAAGGAGTCCGTGGCCGCCACGGTGCTGGCCTCCACCAATGGAATCGTCAACACGGCCGCCACCAATCTGGATAACGAGATATTCCTGCTTTCCTCCCATTCCTTGCTGGAAACGGTAGTCCGGAAGCTGAAGCTGGACGTCACCTACTGGAAGAAGGACAAGTTCCGCAAGGTGGAAATTTATCAGGATTCCCCCATTGCGGTACAATTCACGCAGGAAGGAGAGGCGGCGGACGCCAGGTTCCGCGTGGTTCCCCTTTCGGAGACGGAATTCCGGCTGGAGAAGGATGAAAAGGACCGCCAGGGGCAGGAAACGGGAACCTTCGGCAAGGAAGTGCGCTTCGACTCCCTGACGTTCATCGTGGAGAAAACGCCTCGGTTCAGTGAAGCCGCACTGAACGTCCCCGTGATTGTCAGGAAAACCTCCGTCAGGAATGCGGCGGTGGGGCTGAGAAGCGGATTGACCGTCAAAAAGGCAAATGGAAAGAATAACCTGGTCAATATTTCCATGCGCTGCAACAATCCGGTGAAGGCGGAGAACATCCTGCACAGCATCGTCCATTTTTACAATGAGGCGTCCCTGAAGGAGAAAAACACGCGCGGCAGGAAGACGAACAAATTCATCGGGGAGCGCCTGGCTGTCATCAGCGAGGAAATGAGAAAAAATGACCTGGCCGTTGAAAAGCTGAAAAAGGAGACCGACATCCTGACGGACCTGTCCACCGCCCTCACGGAAGAATATGAGAACAGCATCAATGACAAGAAGGATTTGAGGGAGCTGGAGCTGGAGATCAAGTCCATTGAATACCTGAAGCAGTATCTGGAAGAAGAGGCGGAACACGATGCGAGGCTGGTCCCCATCAATTCGAAAATAGCGGACATGGGCATCCGGGACCAGATCGGCGTGTTCAACGACACCCTGCTGAAGAAGACCAGCCTGAAGGTGAATGCGGGGGACAACAATCCGATTGTCCGTGAGCTGGAAGCCAATTTGTCCTCCCTGAAGGATGCGTTGAAACGTTCCGTGAACAATTACTATACTTCCCTGCTGGTCAAGAAGAAGAACATCCAGGACCAGCATGAAAAGACGCGGGAGCACATCAGGAACGTCTCCAGCAGGGAACGGGACGTCAACTACATTGACCGGGAGCAGCGCGTCCGGGAGTCCCTATACGTTCTTCTGCTGAACAAGAGGGAGGAAAATTCCCTGGCCCTGGCCGCTACGGAAGACAATGCGCGGATGGTGGACGATGTGCGGGGCGGCAACGGCCCCCTGGAGCCCAACGTTCCCAAAATTCTGATGGTGGGATTCCTGGCGGGACTGGCCATTCCCGTGGTCCTGTGCGTAGTCGCCGCGATGCTGGACTCCAACGTAAAGCGCCGGAAGGAAATAGAAGCCCTGACCGCCATTCCCGTATACGGGGAACTGCCGCGCAAGCTGCGGAAGCTGAAGAACCAGGAAATCGTGGTGAATTTGGAGGAGCCTTCCGAGTTGTCCGAATGTTTCCCCCTGCTGGCGGAACGCATGGTGGCCCTTTCCGACGAGAATGCGGGAAAACCCCTCAGCGTCCTGATTACGTCCACCTGTTCCGGGGAAGGGAAGACCTATCTCTCCGTGAACCTGGCCCTTTCCCTGGCCGTGGCCGGAAAAAAGGTGCTCCTGATGGATATGGATTTAAGGAAAGGATCGCTCAGTTCCCTGCTGGGCGGAGCCGGGAAACCGGGCATAGGAGATCTGGAACAGGCCGGGGAAGGCGGCTGGCGTTCCCTGGTGGAACAGTCCCCAGTTTCCGCCCATCTGGATTATTTGTTTGCTGGAACCCTGCCGGACCATCCTTCCCGGCTGTTGCTGCATGATCGCATCAGAAAGCTTATGGAGGAATTGAAGGAACAGTATGATTTCATCTTCATGGACTGCGTTCCCTATTCCTCCCTGGCGGATGCGCACATCGTCGCCCGTCTGGCCGACGTCACGCTGTACGTCATGCGGGCCGGCTGCGTGAAGAAGCGTGATTTGGCCGGATTGCAGAAGATATGGAAAAACGGGGAGCTGAAACGCATGGGCATCGTCCTGTGCGATGTGGAGCCTCATGGCCGTTCTTCCCGCGGGTATGCCGTGTACAGGAGTCTGGATACCTCCTCTCCGTGTGCGGAAAAATAATTCATTTGAAAGTCCGTTTTATGCCGCATTCCCGTCTGAAAGTCCTGTTTCTGGTGGAATCCCTCTCCGGAGGAGGAGCTGAAAAAATCCTTTCCGGCCTGGTGCGCGGATTGGACCGGGACAAATTCGACGTGACGGTATGCGCTGTCGTGGACTGCGGGCAGTACCGGGATGAGGTCCGGAAACATGCCCGCTACCGCTTCATCGTGGGCGGCTCTGGCTGGCTTTATCGGGTGAAGTATGCGCTGGTGTATCGTTTTTTGCCCGCTAGCTGGATTTATCGGTGGCGCATTGCCGGAGATTATGATGTGGAGGCGGCTTTCACGGAAGGGCTGCCCACCCGCCTGCTGGCGGCCGCGCCGGGGGGAAAGAGCGGAAAGGCCGGGGAGACCAGGAAAATAGCCTGGGTGCATGTGGACCTGGAAGCCAGGCCCTGGACGCAGGGAGTGGTGTTCCGGTCTTTGGACGAGGAGAAAAGGGCTTATGGACGTTTTCACGCAGTAGCGCATGTGTCGCGGACGGTGAAGGAGGCTTTTGAAAGGCGTTTTGGAACGCATCCCGGGTCCGTCGTCGTGCACAACCCGGTGGATCGGGACGAGGTGCTGGCTAAATCCGCCGCCGTGGAGGGAGTTCCTGAAAAGAAGTGTTTCAGGATCATTTCCGCCGGGCGTCTGGAAGAACAGAAGGGATTTGACAGGCTTATCCGCGCTCTTGCCCGGCTGAAAGAGCGGGGCCGAACCGCAGAGTTGGTTCTTCTTGGAGAAGGACGCCTCAGAAACGATCTGGAACGGCTGGCTGCCGGGCTGGGAGTTTCAGAATCCCTGCTGATGCCCGGTTTTCTGGAAAATCCCTACCCGTGGATGGCGGGTGCGGACCTGTTCGTGTGCAGTTCCCGCAGCGAGGGAATGAGTACCGTCGTGACGGAAGCCCTCATTCTGGGTGTGCCCGTTCTGGCGGTAGAATGCTCCGGCATCAGGGAACAGCTGGGAATGGGCCGCTTTGGCCTCATGGTGGATAATGACGACGAGGCTCTGGCCCGTGCCCTGGAGGACTTCGTGTCCGGCAGGGAATCGTGTGCGGAATGGCGGGAAAAGGCGGCGTTGGGAGGCCGGCAGGTGGCCTATGCGACTGCCGTCCGGGAGGTGGAACGTTTGCTGGAGGGGGCGGGAAAATGAAAAAAAGAATCGTGTTTTTCGTCAACAGCCTGACGGGCGGCGGAGCAGAAAAAATTCTGCAAACCCTGCTGAACCGCTGGGAAGGGAGCGGATGGAATATTTCCGTATATTGCCTGAAAAAGGAGGACGTACCGTCCGGTTATCCCCGGAATATTGCCTTCCGCTTTTTGCTTGGTTCCCTGCGGCAAGGGGACGGGTTTTGGACGCGTTTGAAAATCAAGGCGGGGAACAAGTTGAAGTTGCTGGTATACAGGCATTGCCCTCCGTCGGTCTTTTACCGCATGTTTATCCGCGGAACCTATGATGTGGAAGCGGCCTTCATTGAAGGTTACGCCACCAGAATTGCCAGCGGCTCCCCCAATGCGGACAGCCGCAAGCTGGCATGGGTGCATATCGACCTTGCCGCCAATCACTGGACGCTGCCGGCGTACAGGAATGCGGAAGAGGAAAAACGGGCCTACCGGCGGTTTGATACGGTGGTTTCCGTTTCCCCGGACGTTCAGGAATCCGTGGTGGCCCTGGCCGGTCCCCTGCGCGATGCCAGGGTTCTTTACAATCCGATCGATGTGCAGGCCATCAAGGAAAAATCCGCGGAATTCGTGCCGCAGCGTCCGGAAGGAAAAACGCTTTTCTGCGCTTCCGGGCGCCTTGTCCCGCAGAAGGGATTCGACCGCCTGGTGGAAGCGTGCCACCGTCTGGCACAGGCGGGATTCTCCTTCCATCTCTGGATTCTGGGAGAAGGACCGGAGGGCCGGAAGCTGGAAGTCCTGGTCAGGGAGCGGGGCTTGCAGGACAGGATCACATTCCTGGGCCATCAGGAAAATCCGTATCCCTATATGCGGGCGGCGGACTGGATGGTGTGTTCTTCCCGCAGCGAGGGGCATTCCACGGTCATTTCGGAAAGCCTGATCCTCGGTATTCCCGTGGTCTCCACCCTGTGTTCCGGCGTTCGGGAACAGCTGGGGGACGGGGAATTCGGCCTGATTGCCGGCAATGATACGCAGGACCTGCTCCGCGCTCTGGAAGATATCCTGACGGAAAGGGCTGATCGCCGGGATTACGGCGAACGGGCTCTCCGCGGTGGCAGCCGGGTTGATTTGGACGGACGGATGAACGCCCTGGAAGGGCTTTTTGAAACAAACCATTGAATCGCATGTCTTTTGTCTCCGTTATCATTCCTGTTTTCAATGCCGGTCATTTTCTGGAAGAATGTGTGGATTCCGTCCTTCGGCAAACCCTGACGGATTTTGACGTCTGCCTGGTGGATGACGGTTCCACGGACGGGAGCGGCATCCTGTGCGATGCCCTGGCCACCCGGCATGAGAGGATCCATGCGGTTCACATGGGGAGGAACAGGGGCGTATCCGCGGCGAGGAACCGCGGCATTGAAGAAACGGAGGGCTCGTGGCTGTGCTTTGTTGACGGGGATGACCGGGTGGAGCCCGCGTGCCTGCGGACTCTGGCCGCCGCCGTGGAAGACGGGGAATGCGATCTGGCCGTCGCCGGGCTGCGTTCCGTGCGTGCCGGCGGAAAGGACGTGCTTACGGTGCCCGTGCCGGTGGAACTGGAGGCCGTCCCCGGAAGAGAGGAGGAGTGGGTGCGCCTGTTCCGCTCCTTCCTGCTCTTCGGGCCCGTTGCCAAGTTGTACCGCAGGGAGCTGGTGGACAGGTATTCCATCCGCTTTCCGGAAGGCGTCTCCTACGGGGAGGACCTGGAATTCAACATGGCCTACCTGAAGCACATCAGGCGGCTGAGGACGGTGGACAAGGCCGTTTATTTCTACCGCAGGGCGGAAAAGGGCACTCTGTCCACGCGGTTCGTTCCGGAAAAATTTGAATGGATTGCCGGACAGTTCAGGATGGTCCGGCAATATTTCCGCGACCAGGGGCTTCAGGGCGGCCTCGTGGAGAATTATCTGGCGTCCCGGTGGTGGGGAATGGTGTATGATTCCCTGTTTGAAATTTACCGTTTCAAGGAGTGCCGCGGCGTGAAGGACCGCTTCAAGGCCGTCCGCAGTATTCTGAAAGTTCCGGAAAACGCGTTGCTGCGCGCCCATCCCGGCGCATTTCCCTGTCCGGAATGGATGAAAGTCTGCCTCTTTCTTCGTCTCCCCTTCTGCCTGTTCCTGCTCCTGGAAGGGGCGTACGCCGGGAAAAAATCATCAGACGGCCATGCGTAAAATTCTTCTATATCCTCACGGCGGCAGCGGCAATCACGGGTGCGAGGCGATTGTCAGGTCCACCATGCTGTTGCTGCGTCCTGAAAAGGGCAGCCTTGTTTCCTCCGCCTGCGGGCAGGACGTCCGGTGCGGCCTGGACCGCCTGGTGCGCGTCCTGCCGGAACGGCGCCCCATCCGGAGGCTTTCCCCGGCCTGGGCTGCGGCGTGGATGCGGCTGCACGTTCTGGGGGTGAAGGATGCGTTTGACCGGATTGCCTTCGGCGGCATTGTGAAGGAAGCTGGGGATGCGGACCTGGCCCTGTGCGGCGGAGGGGACAATTACTGCTACGGGGAACCCGTCCATATCTACCTCCAGAACGAATTGCTCCGGAAGGCCGGCGTTCCTGTGGTCCTGTGGGGTTGTTCCCTGGAAAGGGAGGACATGAAGGGCAGGATGCTGGAGGACCTTGGGGCGTTTGACCTGATTGTGGCGCGGGAGTCCCTCACGTACGACGCCCTGCGGGAATGCGGCCTTTCCCGCGTGGTTCTGTATCCGGACCCGGCGTTTGCCCTGCCGGCCAACGAGGTGGAAGTACCGGAGGGCTGGAAGGAGGGGAACATGGCCGGAATCAATGTCAGCCCCATGGTGATCGGGCACGAGGCGAGGCCCGGAGCCGTGATGGAAAATTATTCCCGGCTTGTCGAATGGCTGCTGGAAAATACGGAAATGAACGTGGCGCTGATTCCCCATGTGGTGTGGGCCGGAAATGACGACCGCAGGCCTCTGGCGGAACTGCACGGGCGTTTCCGCCATACGGGCAGGGTGATCATGATTGAAGACGCCTCCTGCGGGGACTTGAAGGGGTATATTTCCCGTTGCCGGTTCCTGGTGGCCGCCCGTACGCATGCGTCCATCGCCGCTTATTCCACGGGCGTTCCCGCGCTGGTGGCGGGGTATTCCGTCAAGGCGCGCGGGATTGCCCGCGACCTGTTCGGAACGGAGGAGGGGCACGTGGTTCCGGTGCAGTCGCTGGACGGCCCGGATGAGTTGCGGAACGCCTTTGTCCGGATGATGGAAAGGGAAAAGGAAATCAAGAAGACATACGGGAAAGTGCTTCCCGCGTATCTGGAACGGCTGCGCGGCTGCCGGAAAGAACTTGAATCCCTGGTGAAACGGTCATGACTCTTTATGTTTCCATTCTTTCCGTAGCGGCGGTTGTTGCGGCAGCGGCGGCCTGCGTGGACGCGTGGCGTTTCCTGGAGACTTGGACGGGCCGTATCCGCATCGGCCGCTGGCGGGACCGCCGCGCATGGCAGGATGCCCTGGCCCGGAAAGCCTCGGCATGGATGAAGCGCATGCCCCCGGTCCCCAAAAAGGACCAGGGAAGGCTGGTCCTCTGGGACATGCTGCGGGGAGCGTATGCGGACGCCGCCATTCAGGGCTGGCAGCTTGCCGGGCTGTCCCTGGGCCTGAATGCCTATGCCGGAGACCGGAATGACGGGGATTTGAGGGAAAAACTGCGGGGCGCCCTCGGCAGTCATGAACTGGTCGTGAACTATCTGGAGCGGGAAAATCCCGGGACATGGGAAGTGGACAGGATGCTGCTGGATTATGCCGTGCTGGAAGCCGGATGCGGCGTGGAGGAGCGGCTGGTGGAAAAATCGCTGGCTTTTCTGGAATCCCTGAAGACGGAGGCGGGTACGCTGGCTTACAGGCGCGGGCAGCCCGCCGTCCGCTACGTGGACACCATAGGCCTGGCCTGCCCATTAGCGGCGGCCTGCGCGGCGCGCACGGGGCGGGAGGAAGACTGGAACCTGGCGGCAAGGCAGGTGGAGGAATACGATGCGGCCCTTCTGGCCGGGTCCTCTTTTCCGGCCCACGGGTTTGAGATGGACCGCGGCTATCCCCTGGGGCTGTACGACTGGTCGCGCGGTATCGGCTGGTATGCGCTGGGGCTGTGCGAACTGTACCGCTTGATGGAAGCCCACGGACGACCGGAGGCGGGTGCGATGGCGAAGCGCATTGTGTCCCTGTCCCGCGAACTTCTGCCCCTCCGCAAGCGGAATGGCGGATTCGGGTGGATGGTCGCCAGGCCGGAATCCGTCTTTGAATCTTCCGGAACCGCCCTGATGGGCCTGCTGATGCTGACAGCCTACCATATCTCCGGGGAGTCCTGTTTTCTGGATGCCGCCTTTGGTGCGGAAAAGGCCCTGATGGGGGTGACGCGCCGCAGCGGAGCGCTGGACATGTGCCAGGGGGATACCAAGGGAATCGGCATGTATTCGGACGTCTGGGGCCTCATGCCCTTCGCCCAGGGAATGGCTCTGCGCCTGAGCGTGGAACTCAACAAGGAGGAAGGGGAAGGATGAGAACGCTGAATTCCGGCAAAAACTTTCTGGTAACCGTCAGCCTGATGGTCACGATGACCCTGCTGGGATTCGTGACGCGCAAGCTTTTCGTCAATGAAATCGGCGTGGAATACCTGGGCCTCAACGGGCTGCTGACCAATATCCTGGCGGCGGTCACCCTGCTGGAATCCGGCTTTGGAACCAGCGTGGTGTTCCATCTTTACAAGCCTCTGGCTGAAAACGACCAGCCCCGTATTCTCGCCTTGCTTCAATTCTACCGCAAGGTGTACCGCCTCATTGCGGCGGCCGTGTTTTTCCTGTGCCTGTGCCTGTACCCCTTCCTGGGGTGCTTCATCAGGAACGGGGACCATTTGGACTACCTGACGCTGGTTTATTTCATCTTCGTCTTCAATTCCATTCTGCCGTACCTGACGGCGTACAAGAATTCACTGATCAACGCGGACCAGAAAAACTACCGGCTGGGGACCATCAATTTTGTTTACCAGGTGGGCCTGAACCTGTCCAAGCTGGGCATCCTGTACTATACGGGCAACTACATCCTGTATCTGGTGGTGGAATCCCTGTTTCTGGCGGGATTCAATGTGGCCATGGTGCGGAAGGTGGACGCGCTTTACCCCTATGTGAAAAGCCGCATGGCCCATGCGGTGGACGCCGTGACGAAGAGCCAGATCGTCGTCAACGTCAAGGCGCTTTTCCTGCACAGCGTGGGGGGCTACTTCATGCATTCCACCAGCAACATCGTCATTTCCAGCTTCGTGGGGCTGGCGGCGGTGGGCTTTTATTCCAACTACATGCTCGTGGTCGGGACGATTTCCACCTTCATCATGCAGGTGATCAACAGCATGGCGGAAAGCGTGGGCAACCTGATCGCCAGCGAGGACAGGGCGCACGTGTATGAAATCTTCAAAAGGGTTTTCCTGATCAACTTCCTGGTGTCCGGCGTGGCCTCCGTCGTCCTGCTGAACACGCTGAATCCCTTCATCGGCTGGTGGCTGGGGGACGGGTACATTCTGCCTGGGGCCGTTTCCTTCGTGATTATCCTGAATTTCTTCGTGGTGGGCATGCGCCGCTCCGCCATGGTGTTCAAGACCAAGGCGGGCATCTTCCACCAGGACCGCTACTCCCCGCTTCTCCAGGGGGTGATCAACGTCGTCCTGGCCGTGATACTGGTGCAGTGGTGGGGGATAGCGGGCGTTCTGCTGGCGGCCACGCTCAGCCTTCTTTCCATCGGCGTCTGGCAGTTCCCGCGGCTGGTGTACAGGCATGTGTTCCACCAGCCCTTGAGGAAATACTTCCTGGCGTACGGGCAATACGTGCTGCTTACGGCGGCGGGCTACGCCCTCACCTATCCCCTCTGTTCCCGGTCCTGGTTTGCTTCCCCGCTGGCCGACCTGTTCCTGTGGGGGGCCATTTCCGTCGTCGTTCCCCTGGGGCTCTGCACAGCCGTCCTGTTCAGGACGGCGCCCTTCCGGGGACTGTTGATTCACGTGCGCAGGCTGGCATGCAGATGAAGCGTATTTTCATAGCTATTCAATACATGGAACTGGGGGGCGCGGAGCGTGCCCTGCTGGGGTTGCTGGAGGCGCTGGACACTTCCCGTTTCCGGGTTGACCTGTTCGTTTACAGGCATTCCGGAGATTTGATGCCGCTGATTCCGGAAAAAGTGAACCTGCTGCCGGAGCTCCCGGCTTACCGGGCGCTGTCCCGGCCCCTGAAGGACATTCTGGCGGAAGGCAGGCTGGGAATTTTCTGCGCCCGGCTGTGGGCCAAATGGCAGTCCGCGCGGTTTGGAAAAAGGCTGAACGGGCTGGAAAATTATGCTGTGTTCGATGACGCCGTCGCGGCTGCGGCTCCTTTCCTGCCTTCCCTGAAAAAGCTGGGAATGTACGATTTGGCGGTCAGTTTCCTGACGCCCCACCGCATCGTCAGGGACAAGGTGCTGGCCCGCAGGAAAGTTGCCTGGATTCATACGGATTATTCCTCCATCGGCATCAATGCGGAGCGCGAACTCCCGGTATGGAGCAGTTACGACCGCATTGTCTCCATTTCCCCGGAGGCGGGGAAGGGTTTTCTGTCCCGGTTCCCGGAGCTGGAAGACAGGCTGCTGGCGATGGAGAACATCGTTTCCCCCCGGGCGGTGCGGGAACAGGCCGCGCTGGAAGACGTTTCCGCCGTGATGGAAGGCTCCCCGTGCCTGTGCACGGTGGGAAGGTTCTCCCATGCCAAGGGCATGGACCGCGCCGTCAGGATAGCCGCCCGCCTGGTGGAGATGGGGATGAAAGGCCTGCGGTGGTATCTGGCAGGCTACGGAGACGAGGCTTCCCTGCGGCGGGAGATTGCCGCGCATGGGATGGAGGAGCACGTTGTTATCCTGGGAAAAAAGGCCAACCCCTATCCTTATATGGCCGCCTGCGGCCTGTATGTGCAGCCGTCCCGCTATGAAGGGAAAGCCGTGGCGGTGAGGGAGGCGCAGATTTTGGGGCGTCCCGTGGCCATCACGCGTTTTCCCACGGCTTCCGGCCATCTGGAGGACGGCGTGGACGGAGTCATTGTCCCGAATGACGAAGAGGGCGCCGCGCAGGCCCTGTTCTCCCTGCTGCATGATCCCGCCCGTCTGGAAAGCCTGGCGGCGGCATGCCGCGCGCGGGACTACGGCAACCGTGATGAAATCTTGAAACTGGAGGCGCTGGTCTGAACATGGGAAGACGCATTTTATACATTGCCAACGGCATCACCGGGCCGGGAGGGCTGGAACGGGTTCTGTCCGTCCGGACGCGCCTGCTTGCGGAAGAATACGGGGACGAAATCCATATCATGACTCTGAATGAACGGGGTGCGGAGCCCTTTTACGATTTTCACCCGGGAATCCGTGTTCATCACGTTGCGATGGAGGGTAGCTCCCTGGCACGGCTGGCGGCCTGGGTACGGGGCATCCGGAAAACGGTGCGTACCGTGAATCCCGATGTGGTGGACGTGTGCGACGACGGGTTCAAGGGATTCTGGATTCCCCTTCTGCTGTCCGGGCGGCGTCCGGTCATCTATGAACGCCATGTTTCCCGGATGATCCAGACGGAGGGCAACGCCCCTTCCGTTTTCATGAAGATGGAATTTGCCGCCATGCGTTTCCTGGGGGGGCGCTTTGCCCGCTTCGTGGTGCCTGCTTCCGGAAACAGGGCGGAATGGAATATGCGCAATGTGGAGGTCATTCCCAACCCTCTTCCCTTTTATCCGTCCGTTCCGTCTTCCGGAAAGGAAAAGCGGGTGATTGCCGTGGGCAAAATCTCTCCCCAGAAAAACTATGGGGCCTTGCTGGAGGCCTGGAAAAGGGTGCACGGGAAATTTCCGGACTGGAGGCTGGACCTGTTCGGCGCGGAGCGCGACGGAGGCAGGCTGAGAACGGCGATTCGGGCGGCGGGGCTGGAAGAAAGCTTCGTGCTGCATCCGCCCACGAGGGAAATCATGGCGGCGTACCTGGGAGCCTCCATCTGTGCGATGTCTTCCAAATATGAGGGGTTCGGCATGATGATGGTGGAGGCCATGGCGTGCGGCGTGCCGTGCGTGGCCTTTGACTGCCCCTGCGGTCCCGCGGACATCATCAGCCATGAAGAAGACGGCCTGCTGGTGGAGAAAAACAATATTCCCGGGCTGGCGAATGCCCTGGAGCGCCTGATGGGGGATGAAGTGCTGCGTGGCGCCCTGGCGGCGAAGGCACGGGAACATGTGAGGCGTTACGCGGCTGAAACGGTGGCGGAGCAGTGGAACAGGCTGTACGGCCGGGTTTTGGAGGAAGGAAAGGGGGGACGGCCATGATTTCCGTCATCGTTCCCGTGTACAATGCGGAAGCTTACGTGTCCCGCTGCCTGGAAAGCATCCTGAACCAGACGTACCGGGATATCCGGGTTGTCTGCGTGAATGACGGCTCTACGGACGGCACCGGAGCCATTCTGGAAGACTTCCGCCGCAGGGACAGCCGGGTGGAGGTTCTTGCCCGTGAAAATTCCGGACTTTCCGCCTCCCGCAATGCCGGGCTGGAACGGGCGGACGGGGAATACGTGATGTTTGCGGATGCGGATGACTGGCTGGACGCACATGCGTGTGCGGACGCCGTAAAAGCCATGCGGGAACGGGATGCGGACATTGTCTTCTGGAGCTATGTGAAGGAATATGAATCGGTCTCGTCCCCGGTTTTGTTCTGGCCAGAGGAACACGTTTTTGAGGGGGAAGCCATGGCGTGGCTGAGAACCCGCCTGCTGGGTCCCGGCGGCGCGGAACTGGCCCGGCCGGAAAGGATGGATTCCTACGGAACGGCCTGGGGCAAGCTTTACAGGCGTTCCCTGTTCCGGGATGCGGAGTCCGCGTTTGTGGATACCGCGCTCATCGGTTCCGCGGAGGATGTTCTCTGCAATCTTTCCCTGTTCGGAGCGGCCCGGAGGGCCGTCTATATTCCTTCCACGTTCTACCATTACCGGAAGACGGCTTCCGGGGCGCTGACCAGAAGGTACAAGCCGGACCTGGTGGCGCAGTGGGAGGAGCTCTTCAGGCGCATGGATGTACATGTGAGGAAACATGGCGCGTGTCCGGAGGCTGAGCGGGCCCTTCGGAACCGCATGGCCCTGTCCGTCATCTTTCTGGGGCTGAACATCTGCGATGCTCCTGGGTCTCCGCTGCGGCACGCCGCCATGCTCCGGAACCTGCTGGAACGGGACTGGTGCCGTGCGGCGGTCGGAACGCTTCCCCTGAAGCCGCTCCCGCTCCATTGGAAAACGTTTTTTCTGGCGGCGAAGTCGGGATTCGTTCCCGGCCTGTACCTGCTCCTGCGAATCATCAAGCGAATCCTGGCAACATGACCCCCCAACGAGTATTAATGGTATTCACCATCATGAACCGCGGAGGCGCGGAAACGATGGTCATGAATTATTACCGCCATATCGACCGCCGCAGGCTCCAGTTCGATTTCCTGGTTCACCGGGAGACCCCCGGCATTTATGAAGAGGAAATCCGGGAACTGGGCGGCCGGATTTACAGGCTGCCGCCCATCACCCTGTCCGGTCTGGCCGCATACAGGAGGGAGGTGGCGCGCTTCTTTGACGAACACCCGGAATACAGGCTGGTTCACGGGCACTGCTCCGAGCTGGGCTACTGGGTGTACCGCGAAGCGGCCGCACGGAACATCCCTTTCATTGCGGCGCATGCGCACAGTTCCCCGCTGGGAATGGATAAAAATTCCCTGTTCCGTTTTCTGCTCAAGCATCTGATGCGCCCGTACCTGACGCACCGTTTCACGTGCAATGAATTGTGCGGCCGCTGGCTCTTTGGCCGCAAGGGAATGAAGGATGCCGTGGTGGTCCGGAACGCCATTGATGCGGGAAAATTCAGTTATTCTCCGGAAACCCGTGAGCGGGTCAGAAGGGAAATGGGCTGGGAGGGAAAACTGGTGGCAGGCCACACGGGCAACTTTTCCTGGCCCAAGAACCATGAGTTTCTGCTGCGCGTTTTTCAGGCGTTCCTGGGCCTGCACCCGGATTCCCTTCTGGTGCTGGCGGGAAGCGGCGGGGAAAAGGAGGAACAGGTCAGACAGGAGGCGGAGCGTGCGGAATGGCGGGGACGCATCCGCCTGCTGGGCGGCAGGGACGATATTCCGGATTTGCTGCAGGGAATGGACGTTTTCGTTTTCCCGTCGTGGTTTGAGGGGTTCGGCATCGCCATGCTGGAGGCCCAGGCGGCGGGGCTGCCCGTTCTGGCCTCCGACCGGGTTCCGGAAGATGCCGCGGTGGTGCCGGGCCATGTAAGCTTCCTGTCCCTCAGGGAATCCCCGGAGGTTTGGGCGCGGAAAATGGAAGAACTGGCCCGCGGATGGCGGCGGAACGATACGGCGGCGGCCATCCGGCAAGCCGGGCTGGACATTGCCGGCAATGCGCAGAAGCTTCAGGAATTCTATCTGGAACAGGGAGGTGAATCATGAAGGAAATGAAGACGTTGACCGTGTTCACGCCGACCTTCAACAGGGCGGAATGCCTGCGCCGCTGTTATGAAAGCCTGCTGAGGCAGACCTGCCGCGACTTTGTCTGGCTGGTCGTCGATGACGGATCATCGGACGGAACCGCAGACCTGGTGCGGGAATGGCAACGGGCAGGGCATCTGGAAATACGCTACCACTATCAGGAAAACGGAGGCATGCACACGGCCCATAATGCCGCGTACAGGCTCATGGACACGGAACTCAACGTCTGCCTGGATTCCGACGACCTGATGACGGAAGACGCCGTGGCCTCCATTCTGGAACTCTGGAAGCGGCGCGGCAGCGAACGGCTGGCCGGGATTGCGGGGCTGGACGCCGACGTACGGACCGGAGAACTCATCGGAACGGCTTTTGAAGAGGACGGCGGAGAGATGACGCTGACCGGATTCTATGCGGCGGGGGGCAGGGGGGACAAGAAGCTCGTGTACCGGACCGCGCTGATGAAGCGGCTGCCGCCTTATCCCGTGTTTCCCGGTGAAAAGTATGTGGGGCTGGGCTACAAGTACATGCTGGCGGACGAAGAGGCGCCCCTGCTGGCCATCAACAGGGTGCTGTGCCTGGTGGAATACCGGGAGGACGGCTCCTCGAAAAACATGTTCAGGCAGTACGTCCGGAATCCCAGGGGATTTGCCTTTCTGAGGAAGGAGGGGATGAAGCGCCAGCCTTCCGGGCGCAGGCGCTTCATGGAGGCGGTGCATTACGTGTCCGCCTCCCTGCTGGCGCGCCATGCCCGCTTTTTGCAGGAATCCCCGCATCCGTTCCTGACGCTGGCGGCCGTGCCCTTCGGAATAGCGCTGATGTGCCTGATTATCATGAAAAACAGAAACAACGGATGACCGGAATATGAAGATTGCCTACGTACTGGATGATCTGGACGCGGCGGGAGGAATTCAGGCCGTCACGCGCGCCAAGGCCGCGGCCCTGGCCGCCGTGCCGGGTAATGAAGTCGTTCTGGTGGCGGCCAACGACGCCCGCCGGACTGCGGCGGATTTGCCGCCGGGCGTCAGGGTGGTGACCCTGGGTGTGAATTATTATGAGGACGACTGGAAGGGATTCCTGTATGTGATGAAGGGCATTCTCATCAGGCGCAGGCGCCATGCGGAGGCTCTCCGGAAAACCCTTGGGGAACTGGAGCCGGATATCGTCATTTCCGTAGGACAGTCGGAAAAGTTTATGATTCCCCGGATTTCCCGCGGCAGGCCGTGGAAAACCGTGCGCGAATATCACTACTCCGGCACCTACCGGAAGGATTACGCGCGGCTTCAGGGCGGGATGAGGGCGCGGGTCATGGCCGCCGTTTCCGATTTTTATGAATTCGCGCTCCGCCAGGGCAGTTATGATGCCACGGTGGTGCTTACCCGGCAGGATATGGAGACGAACTGGAAGGGAAGGAAGGGCGTGCACGTGATTCCGAACCCGTGCATCCGCCGGACGGAACGGGCTGCCTCCCTGGACCGCCCCCGCGCGGTTGCCGTGGGACGTCTTGTTCCGGTCAAGGGATTTGACCTTCTGATCCGTGCGTGGGAAAAAGTGGCTGCCGTCCATCCCGGATGGAAACTGGAGATATGGGGGGACGGTCCGGAAAAGGAACCCCTTGAAAACCTTGTCCGGGAAAAGGGGCTGGAAAGGCAGGTGTTTCTGCGCGGGGCTACGCCCGACGTGCAGGAAAAACTGCTGCAGTCCTCCATGCTGGTGTTTTCCTCCCTTTTTGAGGGGTTCGGAATGGTTCTGGTGGAGGCGATGGCGTGCGGCGTGCCTTGCGTGGCATTTGAATGCCCGTGCGGTCCGCGGGATCTGATTGAACCGGAAAAGGACGGCCTGCTGGTTCCGCTCCGGGATACGGACCGTTTGGCGGAGGCCGTCATCCGGATGATTGAACATCCCGAACTGCGGCGCGCCATGGGAGCCGCCGCCCGGAAGAAGGCCGGACTTTATGGTCTGGATGCCATTGCCCATTCCTGGATGGACCTGTTCCATGCATTGAAGAATTCTGAAAACACAAACCTTTCCTGATGACCATGCCACTCGTTTCCATTATCATTCCGTGCTACAATGTAGCCGCATTCATGAAAAAATGCCTGGATACCGTCTGCGCCCAGACGCTCCGGGACATAGAAATCATCTGCATCAATGACGGCTCCACGGACGGAACGCCGGACATCCTGCGGGAATATGAAGCCGCGGACGAAAGAATCCGCATCATCAACCAGCCCAATGCGGGGGTGGCGGCGGCCCGGAATGCCGGGCTGGATGCCGCGTGCGGAAAGTACATCGGGTTTGCCGACCCCGACGACTATGTCTCTCCCGTCATGTTCCAGCGCCTGTATCTGGCGGCGGAACAATATGGCGCGGAACTGGTTTGCATGGGGGCCACGATTGCCGGGGACATGCCGCTCTCCGTCCGGTGGAGCATGCTCAACGGCCTGCAATGCCCGGAATGGCACTGCAGCCATTACGATTTTGCGTCCATGGGAACGTTCAGCGAATTGTGCTGGGACAAGCTTTACCGTGCGGATTTCCTGAAAAAGACGGGCCTCCGCTTCCGGGAGGGAATGAAGCAGGGGAGCGATGCCCTGTTCAACAACCTGCTTCACCCCTATGTGCGGAATATTGTCAAAATACCGGATTGCCTGTACATTTACCGTCCTACTCGTCCGGATTCCCTGGTTAACGTGTACAAGGCCCCGGATAAAAAGGGCTCCGGGTTTTATCCGGCTCTGGAGCGCGTGGACCTGATCGCCGCTGCCTACCGGGAATTGGGCTGTCTGGAAAAAGCCAGGATAACGGTCCTGAACTGGCTGAACGGCAGTATCCAGCTTTTCTCGTCCAACCTGCTCCACCAGACGGCGGGAGAGAAAAAGGAAGCCCTGGATGCGGTCCGCGCCCTGCTGGACAAATACGGCTGGCGAGAATTTGCCCAGTCCCCGGAATCCCCTTTCCGTCTCCTGAAACACATTGCCTGCGGGCACGACTTCCGCGTGAGGTGTGCCCTGTTCGGCCTTTACCGGTTCCTGCATTCCCGCGCCGGAAACAAGCTGGTGGAGCTATGCACCCGGATCATCAACCTGCGCGGAAGCTCCCGGTAGGCGGGCATTCCGGTTCATCTTCCTGCCGTGCAGGCAGGCGCCTGGGGCACTGTCTTCCGGGGCTGGAGGAGGCAGTCGTAAAAAGGCGTGTAAAGCAGGTTGTTGGGAATCAGGTAAAGGCAGCTGTTTTGGGAGTCGTAAACGAGGTTGAAGCGCTTCAGAAGGTTGTTGCCCATGACTCCGTCCATCTCCGGCATGCTCTGGATGCCGCTGGTGACGGTGGAAAACGCTCCGGGAATGAGCGGCAATTTGCAGGCGCCGAGCTGGATGCTGTCGAAAATGACGTTCTCTAGCCTGCCCTTATTGGTATCGGAACTGGAAATGCTGGAGACGGAGAACGGAACCTGGCTGCCCAGGAGGCGGTGCTTGTTGACAAAGGGGGTATTGAGGTCCAGAACGCGGTCGGAACCCGTATCCACCGACAGGCGGAGCTGGTAAACCTTCCCGTTGACCGTTGCCTGGGCGGGAACTACGGGGATTCCCATCACGTATTCCATCTTCAGGCGGATGGCGTCCGGCGGCGGTGTGTAGGAACCGTGCGGATACAGGTAGATTTTCCGGTCCGTGTAATTGACTTCCGTGACCTGCCGCTGGATGAACCAGAGGCCAAGAACGCCGTCCCACTGGTCACGGGCGTAGGGAATGGCGATGAAGGGGACGCCGGCCAGGGACTGCTTTCCGACGGAAAATTTGTTTTCCGCGCTTTTGCGGACCTCATTGGAACCCGTGGCACCGTAATTCACAATAGTTTCATTGAACTCCATCGGGATTCCTTCCAGGGAATTGCTGTTGATGACCATGGAAGTGGCGCCGGTATCAAAAAGGAAGAGCAGGGGCCGGCTGCCGTTGACATGGCATTTCACGTAAATGCGGCTGGCGGTTCCGAGCTCGAACGGAATGCTGTCACTGGGAATGTTGGCGCTCCAGGCGCAGGGAAGGAGCCCCAGCAGAGCGGCAAAAAACGGCAGCAATCTTTTCATGCGTATCATCCCTGTAGTTTGGTTGACAAATAGTGTGTATTTTCCAGAGATGCCCGTTGAGAGAATCTCCTGGGACGGTTGCTCGTTGGCGTGCATCCTTATAACCGATCAAGGGCGGCCCAACAATGCAAAAAGGGAGCTTCAAAGATTCCAGATGATTTAAAGGTTGCAGCAAATTATCTTTTTGGAAGAGGGGAGAAAACAGGATGCAAGTAGGAAATAGGAAATTTATTATACCGCAGAGAAAAAAGATATTTTCTGAATTTCTCTCCCAGAAGATGACTCGGAAAACCCAACTCGTGATCATATGGATGCTTATGATGGAAATGAATTGGTTACATAAATATTATGATAGACACTATTATTTCCTAACATAAATACGGGAAATCCGTGTGAATTGCGTTGACATCGGATACGGACATATGGTACGAGAAGGGCGATTCTCAGGAACTACCCTCGTTTTTTTGTTAATCATTAACCCCAAACCTTGTGTATCCTATGAACCTCCGAATTTTTGAGCGGTTATTTCCGATACGACCAATCGTCCGGCTCCTTACCATACTCACCTTTACCACCTACACCATGGGCTCCTTGAAGTAAAAAATTCTGGGTTTATGTCTGAGTTATTATGGGTTCTGGTTTCATCTTTTTTGATGGGCTGGCTGATATCTAAAACTAAACAGGAAGAGAATTTTTATAAAAAAGGAAGTTTAATATATAGTTAAAAGATACAAAATAACGGCTGAGATCATGGGATCTCTGTCTTTTATTATTTGGTGTGGACTCCTTCTGGTAGCTCTATCCCAATCTGTTGGGTATGTAGCGATTGCCATATTCTTAAGTTCTTTATACACGTTGTTGATGGCTTGCATGTCTATTGCTCTATACATTTTTTGTAAATAAATAAGCATGGGAGTCCGGATGAAGCTTGCATGGCACTTGCTGCCAGCGGAAACATGTCTCCCAGACACCTGAAACAAATACAGTTTTTCTTGTGGGGATGTCTTGTTCCGGTCTTTTCTATTCACCTATTCGTTTAATACTAAATATCTAATTTATCGGACAGCATGAACAGGGCCATTTAGAGGATATACTTGCTCCCAACTCAAAAATAGTATTCGATGGCAGGTAGAAACCTTATTCAGCGGCAAGAGGGAATTATCAGTCCGGCGTACGGATGCGAATTGATAGAGTCTGGCATGAAAGCACATAATACAGAGATAAGATGCCCGCGGGAATTTTTAACAAAGCTAAAGATAAGCAAAACAAGTACGAATAGAATAAATACAAGAATTGGTATCTATCTCCCGTTCGTTTGGCAGAATATAAGAACACCTTAAAAAATTATGATGATGAAATTTATTTTATTGTTGGCGGCATTTGCCGCAGTAAATATAGAAGCTTCTCCCATATTGGTCGATACAACCAAATTCCTGGTGCTTTCAGGAAAGAGCCCCTATATATCTTTAGAAATAACAGAGATGGAAGATATGTTTGAATGTTATGTTGTTTTAAAGCCAATGAATGGTGGAGATAAAATAAATTTTCAAGTTTATCATTATAATGATGAAACTTCTGACATTAAAACGATTTTAGATGTTGCAAGCAAGCATGAGATTGAAATGTCATTTGCCATAAAAAAAGATGATCTTGAAAAATTGACATACAGTGCCGTGAACACTCCCCAAGGATGTTTCGGTGGCATGGGGTATTTTGAAAGACAGAGTAAAGAAGTATTTGTTTTTCCGGATAGTGATACAGTATATTTTATCGAAAACATCCGAGATTTTATCAAAAAGAAATAACCGTTTCCCCAAAATATATTTGAGTGATTTTCGATACCGTTGACACGCACCTTTTTTCTTACAAATCCATGAACCGGAAATTAAAAAATTCTATATTATTTTATTGATTTCTGAATGAGTATTTTTAGCTTGATACGATGTAAGGGAGAGTAATTCCCACAGGAAGAAATATTGATTGACAACAGTTTTTAGAAACGATTGTTCATGACAAAGTAATTCATCTGCATCTTTTCCAATTGAAGTTTGGGGTAATTTTACATTGAACGAACAGAAAACTATTATTAATTCTATGAATATTTGCATGAATATTTTATGTAATAGAATTTATATAATTCTGTTAATGATTATTCTCAGTGGGTGCGATAAATCTCCCCCTCAACCCGATACATGGGAAAAAATGATGGCGAATACTCTGGGTGTTCCACAAAATTCATGGAGGCTGCATACTTCAATGCGGGGGAGAATAAGAATAATTTATATTTTCCAAACTGATCAGCAATGGACGGATTGCATTCACCTGCAGGCCTTGAAATTACAAGACGGACTGGACGCAAAAGTTTCTTATTCAGGCATAAGTACAGATAATATTCTGGATATTTCAGGAGTAAAAAATGATTTTAATGAAGAAATAATAAAAAATCATGAAATCTACTCATTGATAAATGATGATTTCTTAAAAGGCGATCTTACTCCGTATAGTATGTTACACATTCGGGAAAAATTCCTGAATCAAGAAAATGGAATAGATAAACATAAATTGATGACATTTCCGTTTGGAGAGATTTTCATATTATATAAAAAAATATTTCAGGGAGATAAATATTTGGCAATAGTAGCCATTTCTCCTCATGACAGATGGTGAAAAATACATTTGATTAGTTTACAGTTAATAAAGTCGTTTTTTATCGAGTATCCCTACGGTGAGTAATCGAAAGATCATCCCGTTGATCCTTATTCGGGGATGGCCAGTTCCATTGGCTATGGGATGAAGAATGCTGACTCTAAATGGGAGTTATGGAAATAGACAAAAGTATAAAACACCAAACAGGCCCAGGGGAAATTTTAATGAAAAAGAGAATAGAATGAAGTATTCACTCATAATCATTTTTTTAATAATCCTGCAATCATGTTGCTCTTTAAATGTTAAAGAAGTTTCTCATTCTCAGCTGGTATATCCTTTAGTCACGCAAACAGCTCCTCCTTCTCTATATTACTATGGAACGCATGAAGGCTATGATTATTTTTCTATTTTGTTTACGAAGTACAAAGTTCTTGGAAGCAATATGAACGATCAATTCAGATTTGATTTCACATCCTGGAATAAAACCCACAGAATGGAAATGCATGTGCACATGCTGGAGTTAATTCCTCAGACAATTTACGAATCAGAAGTGTATCATAAAAACAGTCGACCCGTTCTTGAAGAGAAATCAAAAAAATGTAATTATTATTAAACGGACCTATATGTAGGCTTGGCGTGCGCATAGGTAAGCGTGTTTAATGGCGGGCAAGGATTCCCTTGCTCTGGACAACGCCCTTCATCATGTGATTGTCTGAAAGGAAAGGTAGAATGAGGTCCGTTCCTCTGTTGGAGAAACGTTTCTGAAATCTGCCTTTCACAAAGATAAAAAGCCAGGGGCGTAATGGTGAAAAGGCCATGGAGAGCATTGTTGTACCAGTCAGCTTGCCGGGAAAAGTCCATGTCATGGTAAAAGAATATTTGCCGTCTCAGTAGTTTTTTTAGATTTATTGAAGTTATTAAAATTATGTGACTTATGAAATAGTTTTAATTTTTATAGCTTCCAGTCAATTGTCATCTGTAACTCCGACAACTTATTTCGATGAATCGCGAGCATAAAAATTTCGCCATTACCGGATGTTTTATACAATTCACACATCCTCTGCATAGATGTTATTGTACGACTTAGTGGCCCACAAAGTCTGCAATAGTGATGAGAAGCTTTCCTGCTTTCCAGTTCTTCTGGCAGCTATTCGTAATTCTGGAAATGACTTCTCTACTCATGTGTTTTCCGCCACTGCGGCAAACATGGTAGTGCTAAAGTGGTGCCATTTTCCTCACGTTTTGGTGCGTTTTTACACGTTTTTAATAATTTTTGAGAGGAATAGAAAGAGAAAGAAAAAGCCCCACAAGTAGTTAACTTGTAAGGCTTTGTTTTGGTAGGCCCGGTAGGGTTCGAACCTACGACCAAGGGATTATGAGTCCCCTGCTCTAACCGCTGAGCTACGAGCCCGTTGAAGAACAACGTGCGAAAATATTAGCAGAATCCGGCGGGGAAGGCAAAGTTTTTATCCCGCTATGAACGTTTTGGATTTGCAGAAGATATGCCCTTAAAAATCAGGTACGGAGGATATGCGCCCATCAGAGTACCTATTTCCAGGGGAGATTGCTGCCATAAGAAAGGCTGGTGAAAGCCATTGCAGATGGATGAAATCCGCAGATGATTTTCTTTTGGAAATCGAAGCAGGGAATCTTTCCATGGAACTGGACAATTGTTTTACGTGTTCCTGATTTGCCTTTTAATAGCACGCAGGATGCAAAGTCATGTTCCTGCCTTCCGTGCCAATTGACTGTTTGTGGGGAATTTGTATAATAATTTCATCGATTTTGAACAATATTAGGATGAAGGTAAAAGTTGGTTTCATAGAGGGCGCCGAGGAATGGCAAATTAATTTTTTTCTACGGCGTTTCCAGAAGATTGATGGATCTGTTCTTGAGTTTGAAATTGATAAGGAAAGGGCTGATTTTCTTATTGCCTTCCCTTGGTTATATATGTCTTCCAGAGAGAATTATCTTCAGTTTCTGGAGGAATCCCGCGGAAAGATTGTTATCATGGATGTACTGGGAGAGGCTCTGGCTCCCAATTTGAATTTGTTTGATTACCATATCGGTTTTGACGCGCCTGATGACGATGGGCGGCTGCTTTGCATGTCCTATCTTTTTGATTTGAGGATGAAATTAAAAGATCTTCACACAATGAATCCGGACGATGCATTATGCGGGAAAGACGGATTTTGCAATTATATTTATTCCCACGGCCTGGGGCATCCGTACCGCATCCAGTTGTTTTCCGAGCTTTCCGCCTACAAGAAGGTGGATGCAATAGGAAAGCATTTAAATAATACGCCATGCCTTATTCCAAGAGAGGCGGAGGACTGGCTGGCAGGAAGCGTTTTATTGAAAAAACCCTATAAGTTTTCCATAGCGTGTGAAAATAGCTGGTACCGGAGATATACGACGGAGAAGATAATAACGAGTTTTCTGGCCTGCACCGTTCCCGTTTACTGGGGTAATCCTCTGGTTGAGGAAGAATATAATCCGAAGGCTTTTATTAATTGTCATCGTTATTCATCCTTGAAGGAAGTTGTAGCGGAGATCAAAAGAATTGATGAAGATGAAGCATTATGGAAAGCCATGATGGCTGAACCCAGGCGGCTGCCGTGGCAGATTGAGCGGGAACAGGAGAAGAAGGATAAATTTAATGCAGAGTTGATGAAAATTTTTACTTCTCCCGTTGAACATGTGAGAAAAAGGGGTGACGGCCTTTGGATGAACAATTACAGAAATTTTTTCACCGATAAGATGACTATGAAGAAGGAAGATGACCGGAAGAAATTGAAGTCTGCTCTGAAGGAGTGGAATAAAAGGCTGTTTCCCAGGTTTTAAGGAGTATGGTGATTATAGCCTGCTATTTGTTTCCTGCCTGTTGCTGTGCGGCGGGAAACCGGGCAGCCATTTTGATGGGCGGAGGAAGAAAGAAGCTGGTAGTTCTTCCTGGCAGGACTGGAGGAACAGGCTGCTTGAAGAGGTCATTCCGATAAGGTGCTGCTCCGCTTGTTGGACCGGATGGCCGTAGCCAATCAGGCCGGGGAAGAAATTGACGGGATTGGAATGGGAAGATGGTGTTTTCTCCTCAGGCTCGTTTTCCTGTCGCAAGGACGGGCACAGGAGGTTACACTTGTAGCTTCGTCCAGCTCCGTCCTTTGACGATTTTATAAAGAATTACGGATTGCACGGCCATTTCAAAGGCGAAGAGCATCCAGATGCCCCACAGGGTCATGGTTTCCGGGGCCAGCTTGAACCAGGCCCAGGTACACCCCACCCGGAAGAAGCCCATGATGCCGTAGGATACGAGCATGACCCGCCGCGTGTCTCCCGCACCGCGCAGGGACATTTTCATCACGATGCAGGCTGCAAAGAAGGGTTCCACCAGGAGCATGGTGCGCAGGACGGGGATGCCCGTGTCAATGAGCGTCATGTTTCCATTGGAGAATATCTGCATGAAGAGGGCGGGGAAGGCGCAGAAGAGCACACCCAGGCCTGTCATGAAGATGAGGGCGTACCGCATGCATTTCCAGATGGTGATGCGGGCCATCAGCGCATTCCTGGCGCCCAGGTACTGCCCCACCAGTGTGGAGGCTGCCATGCCGATGGCGAAGCCGGGCAGGAAGCTGAGGGATTCAATGCGCACGGCAATGTTGTGGACGCCCAGCACGCCCGTGATGGGAAGCTCGCTGATGATGGAGAGACAGAACATCTGGATGCCCCACATGCCGAATACTTCCACCGCCTGCGGGAGGCCGATTTTCAGGATGCGCTTCTGCATGCCCATGTCCGGCCGGAGATGGGAGAAGGAGAGGTACAGAGGCGGCGCATAGTGTTCTCCCTTTTCCCTGACCAGTTCTTCCAGGGACAGACCGGGATGTTCCGCGAAGATTTTTTTCCTGCGCCGCAGCATGATGAAGAGAAGCAGGCACATGCTGATACCGTAGCCGCAGACCGTTCCCGCCGCGATGCCGCCGATGCGCCAGCCGCCCAGCGGGGCTTCCGCAAAGACGAAGAGGACGCTGAAGATGACATTGAGGATGCCCACATTCATCATGATCCAGAAGGGCAACCGGGTATCCCCGGAACCGCGAAGCGCCGCGTTGACGGCAAAGACCACGCCGCTGAAGGGGGCCGCGAATGCGGCTACATACACGTATTGCAGGGCGTATTCCCGCGCGGCTTCATTCATGGTCAACACGTGGGTGACCAGGAATCCGCTGCATGCAAAGAGCAGCCCGCAGGAGATGATCCCGGCGAGCAGGCCGAGCATGGCGGCCTGGTGCAGCCCGTGCTGGGCCTGGGAGTAGTCCCTGGCCCCCGTCATGCGGGAAACGATGGCTGTGGCTCCCATCATGATGGAACCCTGGATCACAAAGCCGAACCACATGAGGAATACGACGGCTCCCATGCCGTCGGAGATGTTGATGGTGTCCTGGGCGTCCACCCCTATCTTGGTGGCGATGAAAAGGTCCGACGAGGTGACGAAGAAGCTCAGCAGCTGTTCCAGAAAGGGCCAGAAGGCAATGACGGCTATCTGCCGGGGCAGTGAAAGCCCGGCCAGTTTGCCGCCCAGCCGCGCACGGGAAGCCCGGCCGCGGATGATGCCTTCTCTTGCGTCTCCCGCACTCATTTCTGGGCCGTGTAAATGCTGGCGATGCCTCCGTTGAGGGGTTCCGCCGTGATATTGGTGTACCCGCAGTTCCGGAGCAGGTTTTTCATATCTTCTCCGCTGGGGAACGCTTCAATGCTGTCGGCCAGGTAGTCGTAGGCCTCGCGGTGGCCGGTCATCCATCCGGCGATGAGCGGAAGGATGCGGTGCAGGTAGAAACGGTAAGGGCGCTTCAGCAGGTTTTCAGGCAGGGAAAAGTCCAGGATGAGCAGGTGCCCTCCGGGGCGCAGCATGCGTCCCATTTCCTTCAGGGCGTCCGGATAGCTGGCCATGTTGCGCAGCCCGAAGGCTACGGTGACGGCATCGTAGGAAGCGGAGGGGAAGGGAAGGTTCATGGCATCCGCACAAACCAGATTCGTCAGTCCCCGTTCAGCGGCTACATCCAGCATGGGCTGGCAGAAGTCGGACCCCGTCAGGCGTATTTCCGGCATGGCGCGCAGGATGGCCAGGGCCAGGTCGCCCGTGCCGGTGGCCAGATCCAGCAGGCGTTTCGGCTTCCATTCCGAGACCAGCTGAACGACACGCTGCCGCCACAGCAGGTCCACCCCCATGCTCAAGACATGGTTGGTGGCTACATAACGCGTTGCAATGGCGGAGAAGGCGGCTTTGACGAATTCGGGGTTGCGCATGCGAACGGAGAGGGGGTGAAGTAAAAAAGAGCACCGGAAGTGCTCTTTTTTAGGAAAGGGATGGGGTGTCGGACGGGGCTCGAACCCGCAACAACCAGAATCACAATCTGGGGCTCTACCATTGAACTACCGACACCATGTAGTGTTGTGGTGCGGCAAACATTACCCGCGCATATTCATTTTGGCAAGAAGAAAATAAGTTTGGCGATTGTTTTTAGAGAAAAATCTTCCAAAGATGAAAATTGCTGTTTCATTGGGATAAATATTTGTTTCCCGTTTGGAAAACTATGACAGTGGGGAATGATGTTTTATTGTGCTGGCGGGGTTTTTAGGTAAACTTTTTCATTATGCTCGTTGACATGGTAAATTCCTCCTCTGGGGCCGACCCGGTACACTTTTGTGTTCCGGGCGGAGAGGAGAGATTGTGCCCGGCGCGTTCCGGGTGTCGTGTGAGCGCAGAGAGGCTCGTAATCCGGCAGGAGCGGCTTGTGGGTGCATTGGGAAAGGAGAGGAAAGACTGTCATGGCAGAGGCTGTGAACAGAAGCGGCGGTTTCATGATGACGTCAATTTCTATTTCGGGAAGCTGCTTTGTCAAGCTTCCGAATGGAAGTGAATGCTTTTGGAAAAATGGAAAGGAATTTTTATTTATTTTTTGAAAACGTTTGTTTGAATTTATTTTGTTTCCAATTATTATTACCGCTGTTCCAACGCTCTCACGTTTCTCAAAAAACTAAATTCCAATAATTATTGCCTATGAACATTCTTCCTCACATTCCTTTGCTATCTACTGTATTTATAGGAATGGGCTATTATTTGTTCCCGTTCAGCATTGTTTTATTATGGTTTTTGACTGATTCCAGAAAAACAAAATATTTGCTTCTTGTGGCCTTGGTCCTACTGAGCATGATCTGCATGTTTCTTGAAGAGGCGTGCTGCCCCAGCAGGGAGTATCCGTGGGACTGCATGGTGGAGTGCATATTCAAGGGGATATTGGTGCCTTTGCTTTGCCTGCTGGGTTATACCGTATATGTGTTTTTGTGTACTTGTCTTCCTTCCGGAAAAAATAAATGGAAAGGCGTGGGGTTTGTGGCCCTGGGCGTTATGAGTCTGGCGTTCGAGTATGTGAATGCCAGTTTTTCAATCATGCTGCTCACGGGGTATTTCCTCCTCTTCATCATGAGAAGGAAGTTTCAATCCCATGCGCCTTTGGTGAGGAAATGCAATGCCGTGCTCGCCTTGGGCGTGATTCCTGGTATTTGCGTGATCGGCGTCGTGTGCGCCGTTTTGTTTCCACCGCCCCAGGATTACCTCTGTGAAAGAATCCAGGAGGAAATGAAGCGGGATATGGCCGTGTGGAATTACCGGAACAACCTGATGCTGCTGTCCTCCCGTTTTCTGGGCATGGAACAGGGAAGCGACGGCATCACCGTGAAGTATTATTGTGAGACGAACATGGGGCCTGCCGTGTACAAGGCATTCTGCAACGGCTATGGAGGCTACAAGAGGGCTGAGTGCGTTTTACTGAAAAAATAACAGGCGGAGACGTTTGCTTCCGTCCCTGCCCGTTTCCTTGAATGGAGGTGGTTCAGACTTCAATGTCCCCTTCAAAGACAAGGTCCGCCGGCCCGGTGAGGGTGACGTTGGTGAAGTGGTCTCCCGTGCGTGTGAAGCCGACTTCCAGCGTGTCTCCACCCGCTACGTCCACTTTGATGGGGGAAGGAGCATCCGTCAGTACGGCGTGAATCAGGGCGCTGGCAGTCATGCCGGTGCCGCAGGCAAGCGTTTCGTCCTCCACTCCCCGTTCATAGGTGCGTATGGCGATGTGGCGGGGAGACAGCACTTCTGCGAAGTTGGCGTTGGTGCCCTTGGGGGAGAAAGAGTCATGGTAGCGCAGGTAGGCTCCCATGTTGACGATGTCCGCGTCTTCCAGACTGTCCAGGAAAGCCACGGCATGGGGGACGCCGGTGTTCAGGAAATGGACGTCCGTTCCGACGACGTGGTCTGCATTCAGCACAAAAAGCTGGAGGGAATGCGGTTCCGTCAGGTTGACGGTGACATTGCCGTCCTCCCTGAAGGAGGCGGTGACGATGCCCGCCATGGTTTCGAAGGGAAGGGGCTTGGTCCGGTCATGGCGGAGCAGGGCTGCGGCAAAGTTGCCGAAACAGCGCGCTCCGTTGCCGCACATTTCCGCTTCTCCGCCGTCGGAATTGTAATAGCGCATGCGCACCGCACCGCCTTTTCCCTGGGAGGACTCCACGGCAATCAGGCCGTCCGCGCCGATGCCGAAGCGGCGGTCACACAGGGCTTCTATGGTTTCCTTGTCCAGCACGGAAGAGAGGCTTTCGTCGCGGTTGTCCACCATGACAAAGTCATTGCCGGCGCCCGTCATTTTATAGAAATGAAGTAGCATAATAGTAAGTTGCGTTGTGCGGAAATCCTAGTCCCACCCCCCTGTTTTGGCAAGACAGCTTACATGAATGACATGGCGTCCACGTCAATGACGGCCGTCAGGTCGTCTCCCAGCCCGGCTTCCTGCACCAGCTTTCTGAGTGCGCGTGAGATGGCGCGCGCGGAAGGTCCCTTGACCGTGATCTGGTACCTGAACTGGCCGTGGGCACGGGGAATGGGCGCGGGCATTGGGTCCGTCATCGTCGTGTCCGGCGGCAGCATTCCGCGGAGCCTGGCTCCCAGGGTCCGGGTGGCGAATTCCGCCATGTTTTCATGCTGGGAACGGATCGTCAGCACGGCGATGTGGGTGAAGGGCGGAAGATCGAAGGCACGGCGCACTTCCAGTTCCTGAGCCGCGTAGCCGTCCGTATCATGATGCCGTGCATATTGCAGGGAGGGGGACTGCGGGGTGAACGTCTGGATAATGACTTCCCCGGACAGGTCTCCGCGGCCTGCGCGGCCCGCCACCTGCGTCAGGAGCTGGAAGGTGCGTTCGCCTGCCCGCGGGTCGGGAATGTAAAGGCCCAGGTCCGCATTGAGCACACCCACCAGTGTGACGCCCGGAAAATCCAGGCCTTTGGCGATCATCTGGGTTCCCAACAGAATGTCTATTTTACGGGCCCGGAACTGGTTCAGGATGTCTCTGACGGCGTTTTTCCTCCGCGCCACGTCTGCGTCCACGCGCGTGATGCGCGCCGCGGGAAAGGTGCGGCGCAGGATTTCCTCCACTTTCTGGGTACCGTAGCCCTGGAGAAGGATGCTGGCGGATTTGCATTCCGGGCAGGTTCTGGGCACCAGGGACTTGAAACCGCACAAATGGCACATCAGGCGGTCTTCCGTGCGGTGGTAGGTGAGGGGAAGGGAACAGTGCATGCACGTGATGACGTGCCCGCAGTCCGGGCACTGGATGGAACGTGCGAATCCGCGGCGATTGAGCAGCAGGATCACTTGCTCCCCCCTGTCCAGGCGGCGGTCGATGGACATTCTGAGGCGTTCCGAAAGCACATTGGGGCCGGCTTTGTTTTTACCCTCCGTTTTCATGTCCAGAATGCGGATCAGCGGCAGTTGCTGGCCGTCCGCACGTTCCGTCAGCCTGGCCAGGGCGTATTTTCCGGTCTGGGCGTTGTGGATGCTTTCCAGGGACGGCGTGGCGGACCCCAGGACGACGGCACAGCCTTCCAGATGGGCGCGCAGGACCGCCAGGTCGCGGCCGTGGTAGCGGGGTGAGCTTTCCTGCTTATAGGAGGCGTCGTGCTCTTCATCCACAATAATCAGGCCCAGATTCTGGAGAGGAGCGAAGACGGCGGAGCGGGGCCCGACGACGATACGCGCCTTTCCGGACCGGATAGCATGCCATTCGTCAAAGCGCTCTCCGTCGGAGAGCAGGCTGTGAAGTACGGCCACGGAAGAAGGCATGTCCGCAAAGCGGGATTTGAAACGCTGGACGGTCTGGGGCGTCAGGGAGATTTCCGGCACCATGATCAGGGCGGATTTCCCCTCCTGCACGATTTGGGAGACCGCCTGGAGATAAACTTCCGTCTTGCCGGAACCGGTAACGCCCTGAAGGAGTACCGGCCTTTTGGTTTCCGCCCGGCACATGGCCGTGACAGCTTCCAGGGCTTTTTCCTGCTGGGGATTCAGCTTCATGGACAGGCTGGGGGCGAATTGCTCCCCGGTCATAGGGTCCCGGTGGACGGATTCCTCCCGCAGGGAAATGAAGCCTTTGCCTGCCAGGCCGCGGGCGATGTTCAGGGCCCCGGGGCCGAATTCCGACAGAGGAGCCGCCTTCTGTTCCGTCGTTGAAAAATAATCCAGCATTTGAGCCTGGCGGGGAGCCTTGCGGTACAGTGCGTCCAGTTCTTCCCGGGTTGGCTGTTTTTCCAGATGCACCATTTTGCGGATTTTCTCCGACGTGTTTTCCTGCCGGACGGTTTCCGGCAGCAGGCAGCGGATCATCTGGTCCAGGGCGACGGAATAATAGTCGGCGGCCCATGCGGCCAGATCCATCATCACTGGGGAAATCAGCGGTTCCGGGTCAATCAGCTTGAGAATCGGCTTGAGCCTGTCCTGCCACGCCGGGTCGGGCTCGGAAAGGGTAAGAACGGTTCCCGTAGCCGTTCTGTTGCGCAGGGGAATCTGCACGCGGCATCCGGGCCGGACGTTTCCGGCTTCCGGAGGAATGCCGTAATCCAGCACCAGGTCGCTTTGACCGTCAACCAGGATGCGCGCCGCCAGCATGGGATGAAAAATGAAAGGGATTAACGGTAAGCGAAGGGAAAACGGGAAATGCCGCTCATGTCCTTCAGCACTTCCATGTGGTTGTAGCCGCAGCCATCCATGATCCTGGTGACGGCGGCGGCCTGGTCATGGCCTATTTCCAGGGCCACGAATCCGTTTTCCGTCAGGTAATCGCGGGCTTGGGAAAGAAAACGTTCAATGATTTCCCACCCCTGGGGGCCGCCGAACAGGGCCGTGTGCGGGTCTCTCATCACTTCCGGAGCAAGTTCCTCGCCGTCCGCAATATAGGGCAGGTTGGCCACAATGACGTCAAAGCGGGTTTCCTGCACGGTCCGGGGCTGTTCCACGGCTTCTTCCGTATGCTGTTCCGGTTCTGCCGCAGACTGCCGTTCTTCGTCGGCCGGAGTGGCAGGCAGGTTTTCAAACAGGTCCGTCTGGATGGTGGAAACCCTGGCTCCCAGCCTCATGGCGTTTTCCAGGGCCAGATCCAGCGCCTTGGGGGAAATGTCCGCCAGAACGACTTCCCGTGCGCGGTCCTTTAATTCCAGGGCCAGCGTGATGCCGATGATTCCGGACCCGGTACCCATGTCCAGAACGCGGACGGGATGGGCGGGAATCCTGTTCAGTACCATTTCCACCAGTTCTTCCGTTTCCGGCCGCGGAATCAGGGCGCGGGCGTCCGTCAGGAACTCCCGGCGGAAAAACTCCGTGGTTCCCAGCAGGTGCTGCAGCGGTTCTCCGGCGGCCTTGCGCTTCAAAAGCTGGCGGAGGGGGGCCAGTTCTTCTTCCTCAACAGGCCTGTCAAACTGAGAATAAAGAGCCGTGCGGTTGCAGTGCAGAACGTGGGCCATCAGGTGCTGCATGGTGGCGCGTGCCTCGTCGCAGCCCTGGCGTGCCAGATACTCCGTGCCGGACTGCAAAACTTCCAGTAAGGTTTTCATGAAAGGGGGAAGGGGATTAGGACATGCCGGCTTCCGCCAGGCGTTCCTGCATTTCTTCATGCTGCAGGGCCATGATCAGATCCTCCATCTGGCCCATCAGGATGCCGTCCAGATTGTGGGACGTGTAGCCGATGCGGTGGTCCGTCAGGCGATTCTGCGGGAAATTGTACGTTCTGATTTTTTCTTCACGGCCTCCGGAACCGATCAGGCTGCGCCGCGCGGCAGAGTACTTTTCCGCCTCCTCGCGCTTTTTGGCTTCAAACAGCTTGGCTCGCAGGATTTTCATGCCCTTTTCGCGGTTTTTCATCTGGCTGCGCTCTTCTTCGCACCGGACATAGACGCCCGTGGGGATGTGCCAGATCTGCACCGCGGATTCCGTCTTGTTCACGTGCTGTCCGCCTGCGCCGCCGGAGCGGCATACTTCAATGCGGAGGTCCTCCGGGCGAATTTCTATGTCCACTTCTTCCGCCTCCGGCATGACGGCCACGGTGGCGGTGGAGGTGTGGATGCGTCCCTGCGTTTCCGTAGCGGGCACGCGCTGGACCCGGTGGACGCCCCCTTCGTACTTCAGGTAGCGGAACACCTCGTCCCCGGCAATGCGGCAGACGACTTCCTTGAAGCCGCCTACGTCGGACGGGCTGCTTTCCATGTGTTCAAAGCGCCAGCCGCGTTCTTCCGCAAAACGCTGGTACATCCGGAGCAGGTCGCCCGCGAACAGGGAAGCTTCATCGCCGCCCGTGCCGGCGCGGATTTCAATGATGGCGTCGCGGTCTTCCGTGGTGTCCCGGGGCAGCAGGCTGTATTGAACGTCGCTGCGCAATTTTTCCAGCCTGGCTTCCAGCTCGGGAATCTCCAGGGCTGCAAGCTCCGCCAGTTCCGGATCATCTGTCTTCGCCAGTTCCTGGTTGTCCGCCAATTGCTGTTCCGTGCCGTTCAGCTCGTCCCAGGTTTCCAGCAGTTCCTTCAGGCGCCGGTGTTCCCTCATGATCTCCGACGCTTTTTTCTGGTCGCTGAAAAAATCCGGTTCTGCAATGACCGTTTCCAATTCTTCCAGGCGCTGGCGGCGTTTTTCAATGAGAGGCGTGTAATCCATGGCGTTTTCGTGTACGAAATACTAAAAGATAACGTGACTTTCTGAAAGTCAAATCCGGGAAGATGTAAGACATGACCGCCGTATGGCGGAACAGCTTCCCGCCTGGAATATGAAGCTCGGAACGTTCCCGGTTCCAGAAAGGCCGGAATAAAGAAAAACCGCATCTTCCCAAGATGTGGAGAAATTTTCCTGCGAGTATCAAACCCCGGGAAGGTAAGGGAGATGAAGAGACTTAAATCATTGCATATCCTGTATTATCTCCTGTCTATCAAAATACAGGACATCATTCTAGATGGGGAAGTTTCTATCATAATACAGGGAGTTATTGACAATAAAGCCCGCGAACATGACCTGTCCAGAAGAGTACTTCCTTGAAAGGTCCATGAAGCGCGGACTTTATCCATGACCACAGGAGTTATTCCTGAAGCGCTTTTCTTTTCATGGTGAGATGTGCATTCTGTGCCTAGCCTTCGCCACTGCCTGAACAAGTGATCTTGTTTGAGGCGCCTGGTGATTGAATTAATTATTTGCTGCCCGTTGATTGCAGAGGGCTAAAAGTTCCTGCGTGTGTTCGGCAAGCATGAAAAGATCAGAGATATATAACTTTTTATTGCCCATAGTTGATGACAAAAATAGCGTACCGCCTTGTATTCCTGCTTCCAGGGTTAAGGAATATCCACGGCTTCCCAGAGTAATTTTATAATCCCCGATTTGCGGGTAGCCGAACGGGCTGGGAACAATCATGCCGGAATTCCATGTTTCTTTTTCCGTTTCCGTTACATGAACCGCGGTGTCTGTTTGATGAGTGTTGAAAGTAGCTGTGTCCACTTTGGAGTCAAGATCGGCCGCATCTGCCTTTTTATTCCATGCCGTACGTTCTTCTTCTGTAATATGGGAAACCGTGTTTTCGGCGTGTTTGGATAAATCGTTCTGTGTTGCCACAAGGATTCCGTTTACTGTAATAATCTTGTTCATGTCCCTTTTTGTTGGTTGTTGTGAAGTGGTTGAGAATTCCGGTGCCTCCGCCTTAATGAATTCTGAATAGTCTTCACCAATGGGAAGTCCCCATCTTTTTTGACCGTTAACTCTTTTTACAGGCCAAAATTACTAGGTGGAGGATTTCCGTGGTTGATGTTTTTCTCCTTGGTAGGGTAAAACGGCAATCGTTCATATCACTTCACCAGAAATCTGTAACAATTTGGAATATATATCATCACGCGTAAAGCGTTGAAATTTAAAAATGCGATTCCAATAAAATAGTGCCGTACTTTTTCGCTCCCTTCCGGCAGCTTCATTCAAAATAGAAAAAGCCTGATAAAATCAGGCTTTTTTCTTTCTGCTTCTTGTGAGAAGTGGCATCGCGTACGGGACTCGAACCCGTGTTGCCCGCGTGAAAGGCGGGAGTCCTAGACCGCTAGACGAACGCGACTTTTAGGTTTGCAGGGACTGCGCGGCGAAGTAAACACCATCACTGTTCCAAAGGCAAGGATTATTTGAACATGAAGTAAAAAATTATGCTATTTGCCTTCCGGAACGTGGGATTCGTCATATTCGTCCAGCCTGTGCTGCCAGAGGTAATACCGGGTTTGCTGGACCAGCACGCCGGAAAGGGCAATCAGGGAAATGAGGTTGGGCAGGGCCATCAGGCCGTTGGCACAATCCGCAAAGACCCAGACCAGGTCTATTTTTGAGATGCAGCCCGTAAAGACGGCCGCCACCCAGATGACGCGGTAGGGTGTGACCAGTTTCAGGCCACCCAGGTATTCCAGGGCTTTTTCTCCAAAGTAGGACCAGCCGAGAATGGTGGATACGACGAAGGTAACCAGGCTGAGTGTCAGCAGGGGAGAGCCCATGTAGGGGATTTTGCTGAATGCCAGCGTGGTGAGGCGGGAGCCGTCGCTGCATGAAATGTCCGGATGGGCGATGATGCTGGTGGTGAGCACGATGCCCGTCAGGGCGCAGATGACCACCGTATCCCAGAAGGGGCCGCTGGAGGAAATGAGCGCCTGCCGGACGGGGTTGCGGTTTTGGGCCGCAGCGGAGGCTATGGCGGCGGAACCCAGTCCGGCCTCATTGGAAAACAGGCCCCGGGCCACGCCGGTCCTCATGGCAGTCATGACGGCGGCTCCCACGACGCCGCCCGCGGCGGCTTCTCCCGTGAAGGCGCAGTCCAGAATGTACCGGATGGCGGGAAGAATGTAGTCCGCCTGGACGATCAGAATGTACATGCATCCAAGAATATACAGGACTGCCATGACCGGAACGAAAAAGGCGCATACACGGGCGATCCCCCGGATGCCGCCCAGCATGACCAGGGCCGTCAGGGCCGTCAGCACCGTGGCCGTTCCCCAAGCAGGAATGGAGAAGGCGTGATAAAGCTGTTCCGCGGCCGCGTTTCCCTGAGTCAGGTTGCCGATGCCAAAGGCGGCAATGGCCGTGAAAACGGCGAAGAGTACGCCCAGCCATTTGCATTTCATGCCGCGTTCCAGCACGAACATCGGGCCGCCGCTCATGTTGCCGTCCTTGTTTTCCACACGGTACTTGATGGCAAGCAGCCCTTCCGAGTAGCGCGTGGCCATGCCCAGAACCCCCGTCAGCCAGCACCAGAAGATGGCGCCGGGTCCCCCAGCGGCAATGGCCACTCCCACACCGATGATGTTCCCCGCGCCGATGTTGGCCGCCAGGGCCACCATCAGGGAGCTGAACGGGGAAATGTCCCCCTTGTCCGTGTGGTCCTTCACAAAGTACAGTTTCAGGGCCTTGAGCAGGTAGCGCTGCGGAAAACGCAGAATGACGGTCAGGTACAGATGCGTGCCCAGCAGCAGAATGAGCAGGGGCCATCCCCACAGAAAGGAACTGAAGGCGGACAGCCGGGAGGTGAGCATGTCTCCGGTTTGGAAGAAAGCATTTTGCAGAGCGTCAAGCATACCGCAGGAACTCTAAGGAAAAACTGTCTTGTGGCAAGTTCTTTAATGGATTGACGGAGATGGGTTGAAGAAAAAGACGGCTCTGGAAAATGAAAAAACCGCAGAAGAATGTCTTCTGCGGTTTTGAAGCCTGAATGAAGATTTTATGAGCGCCGGCGCCTCAGCAGCAGTGTGCCGAAGCCCAGCACGGACAAAGCGCAGGTGGCCGGTTCCGGGACCTGTTCGAGAGCTATCCATGTCAAGGCCGCGTTGTTGGCGTTGCCGTCACGAGTTCCGTTAATTGCCAGGGTCAGGGTGCCGTCGGTCACCTGAATGTTCGTCAGGTCCATATACAAAGCCCCGGCATTGGTTGTCCCGGAAAAAGCAGGCTGCCCCACCGTCATGGAAGTCCAGTCTCCGGGGGTGTTTGCGGCCGTCCCCGTATTGGTAGCGTAGGAAGCGTTGCTGCCATATTCCACTCCTCCCGCCGTGACGGAAACAAGCATATTGGCTACGTTGTTATTGCCGCGCGCCATCAGGCTGGACAAATTGTAAACTCCATTATCCAGTCCTGTAAACGCTACTGTAATAGAGCCGTCTCTGGCATACACACTGCTAAATGCTTCAGTCACTTGCCCGTTCATCAGGGCATCTTCAGGTAGTCCGGCATTCCAGGCCGTGCCGGGTCCTCCAATAGCGAATGCACCACCAGAATTATATTGGGCAGTAACTGTTACTTTAGCGTTTTCTCCGAACATGGACAGAGCAGTTCCGGAAGAAGTGATTCCCGCAACAGTCCATTTGTCTGTATCGGCAGAGTTGTCCCACGTAATATAGGCGGTGGTTGCTCCATGGGAAAAGGAAGCCGCCGCCAAAATCAGGGCCAGTAAAGATGATTTTTTGATCATAAGTAGATTTGCTTGATGATGAATAATCCTGTTTTATCTGCACTATCAAATGCTACGAAAAATAAAACGGATTTGGAATCCGTAGTCAACCTTTAATTTCAAAAAAAGAGCGGGTTAATACAACTGCAAGGCCTCTCTCCCCCCTGCTTGCCGTTCTGAAAACGGAAATATTCCAACCTTCCTTATTAACGATATAACAAGAACACTGAGGTCATTTTTTTCAGCATTTTTATTGTTCGAGATTTTGCAGATATCAGAATTCTTTCATAATGAAAAGCTTGCATCCACACCCCCAAGCAGGGAAAATTTAATAATCCGCCTGAACAGGGAATATGAAAACAGCCGGGAAAATCGGGTTACCCTTGCCACGAAAACCTTCCGGATTCCAAATCCGTTTTATTTTTCGTAGCATTTGATAGTGCAGATAAAACAGGATTATTCATCATCAAGCAAATCTACTTATGATCAAAAAATCATCTTTACTGGCCCTGATTTTGGCGGCGGCTTCCTTTTCCCATGGAGCAACCACCGCCTATATTACGTGGGACAACTCTGCCGATACAGACAAATGGACTGTTGCGGGAATCACTTCTTCCGGAACTGCTCTGTCCATGTTCGGAGAAAACGCTAAAGTAACAGTTACTGCCCAATATAATTCTGGTGGTGCATTCGCTATTGGAGGACCCGGCACGGCCTGGAATGCCGGACTACCTGAAGATGCCCTGATGAACGGGCAAGTGACTGAAGCATTTAGCAGTGTGTATGCCAGAGACGGCTCTATTACAGTAGCGTTTACAGGACTGGATAATGGAGTTTACAATTTGTCCAGCCTGATGGCGCGCGGCAATAACAACGTAGCCAATATGCTTGTTTCCGTCACGGCGGGAGGAGTGGAATATGGCAGCAACGCTTCCTACGCTACCAATACGGGGACGGCCGCAAACACCCCCGGAGACTGGACTTCCATGACGGTGGGGCAGCCTGCTTTTTCCGGGACAACCAATGCCGGGGCTTTGTATATGGACCTGACGAACATTCAGGTGACCGACGGCACCCTGACCCTGGCAATTAACGGAACTCGTGACGGCAACGCCAACAACGCGGCCTTGACATGGATAGCTCTCGAACAGGTCCCGGAACCGGCCACCTGCGCTTTGTCCGTGCTGGGCTTCGGCACACTGCTGCTGAGGCGCCGGCGCTCATAAAATCTTCATTCAGGCTTCAAAACCGCAGAAGACATTCTTCTGCGGTTTTTTCATTTTCCAGAGCCGTCTTTTTCTTCAACCCATCTCCGTCAATCCATTAAAGAACTTGCCACAAGACAGTTTTTCCTTAGAGTTCCTGCGGTATGCTTGACGCTCTGCAAAATGCTTTCTTCCAAACCGGAGACATGCTCACCTCCCGGCTGTCCGCCTTCAGTTCCTTTCTGTGGGGATGGCCCCTGCTCATTCTGCTGCTGGGCACGCATCTGTACCTGACCGTCATTCTGCGTTTTCCGCAGCGCTACCTGCTCAAGGCCCTGAAACTGTACTTTGTGAAGGACCACACGGACAAGGGGGACATTTCCCCGTTCAGCTCCCTGATGGTGGCCCTGGCGGCCAACATCGGCGCGGGGAACATCATCGGTGTGGGAGTGGCCATTGCCGCTGGGGGACCCGGCGCCATCTTCTGGTGCTGGCTGACGGGGGTTCTGGGCATGGCCACGCGCTACTCGGAAGGGCTGCTTGCCATCAAGTACCGTGTGGAAAACAAGGACGGCAACATGAGCGGCGGCCCGATGTTCGTGCTGGAACGCGGCATGAAATGCAAATGGCTGGGCGTACTCTTCGCCGTTTTCACGGCCATTGCCGCCTTTGGCATCGGCAACCTGACTCAGGGAAACGCGGCCGCGGAACAGCTTTATCACGCCTTCTCCATTCCTGCTTGGGGAACGGCCACGGTGCTGACGGCCCTGACGGCCCTGGTCATGCTGGGCGGCATCCGGGGGATCGCCCGTGTATGCGCCTTTTTCGTTCCGGTCATGGCAGTCCTGTATATTCTTGGATGCATGTACATTCTGATCGTCCAGGCGGACTACATTCTTCCCGCCATCCGGTACATTCTGGACTGCGCCTTCACGGGAGAAGCCGCCGCGGGCGGCGTCGTGGGAGCCGCCGTCATGACTGCCATGAGGACCGGCGTGGCCCGGGGCCTGTTTTCCAATGAGGCCGGACTGGGTTCCGCCGCCATAGCCTCCGCTGCGGCCCAAAACCGCAACCCCGTCCGGCAGGCGCTCATTTCCTCCAGCGGCCCCTTCTGGGATACGGTGGTCATCTGCGCCCTGACGGGCATCGTGCTCACCACCAGCATCATCGCCCATCCGGACATTTCATGCAGCGACGGCTCCCGCCTCACCACGCTGGCATTCAGCAAAATCCCCTACATGGGCTCTCCCCTGCTGACACTCAGCCTGGTTACCTTCGTCGTATCCACCATTCTCGGCTGGTCCTACTTTGGAGAAAAAGCCCTGGAATACCTGGGTGGCCTGAAACTGGTCACACCCTACCGCGTCATCTGGGTGGCGGCCGTCTTTACGGGCTGCATCTCAAAAATAGACCTGGTCTGGGTCTTTGCGGATTGTGCCAACGGCCTGATGGCCCTGCCCAACCTCATTTCCCTGATTGCCCTTTCCGGCGTGCTGGTCCAGCAAACCCGGTATTACCTCTGGCAGCACAGGCTGGACGAATATGACGAATCCCACGTTCCGGAAGGCAAATAGCATAATTTTTTACTTCATGTTCAAATAATCCTTGCCTTTGGAACAGTGATGGTGTTTACTTCGCCGCGCAGTCCCTGCAAACCTAAAAGTCGCGTTCGTCTAGCGGTCTAGGACTCCCGCCTTTCACGCGGGCAACACGGGTTCGAGTCCCGTACGCGATGCCACTTCTCACAAGAAGCAGAAAGAAAAAAGCCTGATTTTATCAGGCTTTTTCTATTTTGAATGAAGCTGCCGGAAGGGAGCGAAAAAGTACGGCACTATTTTATTGGAATCGCATTTTTAAATTTCAACGCTTTACGCGTGATGATATATATTCCAAATTGTTACAGATTTCTGGTGAAGTGATATGAACGATTGCCGTTTTACCCTACCAAGGAGAAAAACATCAACCACGGAAATCCTCCACCTAGTAATTTTGGCCTGTAAAAAGAGTTAACGGTCAAAAAAGATGGGGACTTCCCATTGGTGAAGACTATTCAGAATTCATTAAGGCGGAGGCACCGGAATTCTCAACCACTTCACAACAACCAACAAAAAGGGACATGAACAAGATTATTACAGTAAACGGAATCCTTGTGGCAACACAGAACGATTTATCCAAACACGCCGAAAACACGGTTTCCCATATTACAGAAGAAGAACGTACGGCATGGAATAAAAAGGCAGATGCGGCCGATCTTGACTCCAAAGTGGACACAGCTACTTTCAACACTCATCAAACAGACACCGCGGTTCATGTAACGGAAACGGAAAAAGAAACATGGAATTCCGGCATGATTGTTCCCAGCCCGTTCGGCTACCCGCAAATCGGGGATTATAAAATTACTCTGGGAAGCCGTGGATATTCCTTAACCCTGGAAGCAGGAATACAAGGCGGTACGCTATTTTTGTCATCAACTATGGGCAATAAAAAGTTATATATCTCTGATCTTTTCATGCTTGCCGAACACACGCAGGAACTTTTAGCCCTCTGCAATCAACGGGCAGCAAATAATTAATTCAATCACCAGGCGCCTCAAACAAGATCACTTGTTCAGGCAGTGGCGAAGGCTAGGCACAGAATGCACATCTCACCATGAAAAGAAAAGCGCTTCAGGAATAACTCCTGTGGTCATGGATAAAGTCCGCGCTTCATGGACCTTTCAAGGAAGTACTCTTCTGGACAGGTCATGTTCGCGGGCTTTATTGTCAATAACTCCCTGTATTATGATAGAAACTTCCCCATCTAGAATGATGTCCTGTATTTTGATAGACAGGAGATAATACAGGATATGCAATGATTTAAGTCTCTTCATCTCCCTTACCTTCCCGGGGTTTGATACTCGCAGGAAAATTTCTCCACATCTTGGGAAGATGCGGTTTTTCTTTATTCCGGCCTTTCTGGAACCGGGAACGTTCCGAGCTTCATATTCCAGGCGGGAAGCTGTTCCGCCATACGGCGGTCATGTCTTACATCTTCCCGGATTTGACTTTCAGAAAGTCACGTTATCTTTTAGTATTTCGTACACGAAAACGCCATGGATTACACGCCTCTCATTGAAAAACGCCGCCAGCGCCTGGAAGAATTGGAAACGGTCATTGCAGAACCGGATTTTTTCAGCGACCAGAAAAAAGCGTCGGAGATCATGAGGGAACACCGGCGCCTGAAGGAACTGCTGGAAACCTGGGACGAGCTGAACGGCACGGAACAGCAATTGGCGGACAACCAGGAACTGGCGAAGACAGATGATCCGGAACTGGCGGAGCTTGCAGCCCTGGAGATTCCCGAGCTGGAAGCCAGGCTGGAAAAATTGCGCAGCGACGTTCAATACAGCCTGCTGCCCCGGGACACCACGGAAGACCGCGACGCCATCATTGAAATCCGCGCCGGCACGGGCGGCGATGAAGCTTCCCTGTTCGCGGGCGACCTGCTCCGGATGTACCAGCGTTTTGCGGAAGAACGCGGCTGGCGCTTTGAACACATGGAAAGCAGCCCGTCCGACGTAGGCGGCTTCAAGGAAGTCGTCTGCCGCATTGCCGGGGACGAGGTGTTCCGCTACCTGAAGTACGAAGGGGGCGTCCACCGGGTCCAGCGCGTGCCCGCTACGGAAACGCAGGGACGCATCCACACCTCCACCGCCACCGTGGCCGTCATGCCGGAGGCGGAAGAAGTGGACATAGAAATTCGCCCGGAGGACCTCCGCATTGAAGTATGCCGCTCCGGCGGCGCAGGCGGACAGCACGTGAACAAGACGGAATCCGCGGTGCAGATCTGGCACATCCCCACGGGCGTCTATGTCCGGTGCGAAGAAGAGCGCAGCCAGATGAAAAACCGCGAAAAGGGCATGAAAATCCTGCGAGCCAAGCTGTTTGAAGCCAAAAAGCGCGAGGAGGCGGAAAAGTACTCTGCCGCGCGGCGCAGCCTGATCGGTTCCGGAGGCCGTGAAGAAAAAATCAGAACGTACAATTTCCCGCAGAATCGCCTGACGGACCACCGCATCGGCTACACGTCCCACAATCTGGACGGCATCCTGATGGGCCAGATGGAGGATCTGATCATGGCCCTGCAGCATGAAGAAATGCAGGAACGCCTGGCGGAAGCCGGCATGTCCTAATCCCCTTCCCCCTTTCATGAAAACCTTACTGGAAGTTTTGCAGTCCGGCACGGAGTATCTGGCACGCCAGGGCTGCGACGAGGCACGCGCCACCATGCAGCACCTGATGGCCCACGTTCTGCACTGCAACCGCACGGCTCTTTATTCTCAGTTTGACAGGCCTGTTGAGGAAGAAGAACTGGCCCCCCTCCGCCAGCTTTTGAAGCGCAAGGCCGCCGGAGAACCGCTGCAGCACCTGCTGGGAACCACGGAGTTTTTCCGCCGGGAGTTCCTGACGGACGCCCGCGCCCTGATTCCGCGGCCGGAAACGGAAGAACTGGTGGAAATGGTACTGAACAGGATTCCCGCCCATCCCGTCCGCGTTCTGGACATGGGTACCGGGTCCGGAATCATCGGCATCACGCTGGCCCTGGAATTAAAGGACCGCGCACGGGAAGTCGTTCTGGCGGACATTTCCCCCAAGGCGCTGGATCTGGCCCTGGAAAACGCCATGAGGCTGGGAGCCAGGGTTTCCACCATCCAGACGGACCTGTTTGAAAACCTGCCTGCCACTCCGGCCGACGAAGAACGGCAGTCTGCGGCAGAACCGGAACAGCATACGGAAGAAGCCGTGGAACAGCCCCGGACCGTGCAGGAAACCCGCTTTGACGTCATTGTGGCCAACCTGCCCTATATTGCGGACGGCGAGGAACTTGCTCCGGAAGTGATGAGAGACCCGCACACGGCCCTGTTCGGCGGCCCCCAGGGGTGGGAAATCATTGAACGTTTTCTTTCCCAAGCCCGCGATTACCTGACGGAAAACGGATTCGTGGCCCTGGAAATAGGCCATGACCAGGCCGCCGCCGTCACCAGGATCATGGATGGCTGCGGCTACAACCACATGGAAGTGCTGAAGGACATGAGCGGCATTTCCCGTTTTCCCTTCGCTTACCGTTAATCCCTTTCATTTTTCATCCCATGCTGGCGGCGCGCATCCTGGTTGACGGTCAAAGCGACCTGGTGCTGGATTACGGCATTCCTCCGGAAGCCGGAAACGTCCGGCCCGGATGCCGCGTGCAGATTCCCCTGCGCAACAGAACGGCTACGGGAACCGTTCTTACCCTTTCCGAGCCCGACCCGGCGTGGCAGGACAGGCTCAAGCCGATTCTCAAGCTGATTGACCCGGAACCGCTGATTTCCCCAGTGATGATGGATCTGGCCGCATGGGCCGCCGACTATTATTCCGTCGCCCTGGACCAGATGATCCGCTGCCTGCTGCCGGAAACCGTCCGGCAGGAAAACACGTCGGAGAAAATCCGCAAAATGGTGCATCTGGAAAAACAGCCAACCCGGGAAGAACTGGACGCACTGTACCGCAAGGCTCCCCGCCAGGCTCAAATGCTGGATTATTTTTCAACGACGGAACAGAAGGCGGCTCCTCTGTCGGAATTCGGCCCCGGGGCCCTGAACATCGCCCGCGGCCTGGCAGGCAAAGGCTTCATTTCCCTGCGGGAGGAATCCGTCCACCGGGACCCTATGACCGGGGAGCAATTCGCCCCCAGCCTGTCCATGAAGCTGAATCCCCAGCAGGAAAAAGCCCTGGAAGCTGTCACGGCCATGTGCCGGGCGGAAACCAAAAGGCCGGTACTCCTTCAGGGCGTTACCGGTTCCGGCAAGACGGAAGTTTATCTCCAGGCGGTCTCCCAAATCGTGCAGGAGGGGAAATCCGCCCTGATCATGGTGCCGGAAATCTCCCTGACGCCCCAGACCGTCCAGCGTTTCAAATCCCGCTTTGCGGACATGCCTTCTTCCGTGGCCGTACTTCACAGCCTGCTCTCCGACGGAGAGCGCTTTGACGAATGGCATGCTATCCGGTCCGGAAAGGCGCGTATCGTCGTCGGGCCCCGCTCCGCCGTCTTCGCTCCTCTCCAGAATCTGGGCCTGATTATTGTGGATGAAGAGCACGACGCCTCCTATAAGCAGGAAAGCTCACCCCGCTACCACGGCCGCGACCTGGCGGTCCTGCGCGCCCATCTGGAAGGCTGTGCCGTCGTCCTGGGGTCCGCCACGCCGTCCCTGGAAAGCATCCACAACGCCCAGACCGGAAAATACGCCCTGGCCAGGCTGACGGAACGTGCGGACGGCCAGCAACTGCCGCTGATCCGCATTCTGGACATGAAAACGGAGGGTAAAAACAAAGCCGGCCCCAATGTGCTTTCGGAACGCCTCAGAATGTCCATCGACCGCCGCCTGGACAGGGGGGAGCAAGTGATCCTGCTGCTCAATCGCCGCGGATTCGCACGTTCCATCCAGTGCCCGGACTGCGGGCACGTCATCACGTGCATGCACTGTTCCCTTCCCCTCACCTACCACCGCACGGAAGACCGCCTGATGTGCCATTTGTGCGGTTTCAAGTCCCTGGTGCCCAGAACCTGCCCGGAATGCAAATCCGCCAGCATCCTTCTCCAGGGCTACGGTACCCAGAAAGTGGAGGAAATCCTGCGCCGCACCTTTCCCGCGGCGCGCATCACGCGCGTGGACGCAGACGTGGCGCGGAGGAAAAACGCCGTCAGAGACATCCTGAACCAGTTCCGGGCCCGTAAAATAGACATTCTGTTGGGAACCCAGATGATCGCCAAAGGCCTGGATTTTCCGGGCGTCACACTGGTGGGTGTGCTCAATGCGGACCTGGGCCTTTACATTCCCGACCCGCGGGCAGGCGAACGCACCTTCCAGCTCCTGACGCAGGTGGCGGGCCGCGCAGGCCGCGGAGACCTGTCCGGGGAAGTCATTATCCAGACGTTCACCCCGCAGTCCCCCTCCCTGCAATATGCACGGCATCATGATACGGACGGCTACGCGGCTCAGGAACTGGAAGTGCGCCGTGCCTTCGATCTTCCGCCCTTCACCCACATCGCCGTGCTGACGATCCGTTCCCAGCATGAAAACATGGCGGAATTCGCCACCCGGACCCTGGGAGCCAGGCTCCGCGGAATGCTGCCGCCGGACACGACGATGACGGACCCAATGCCCGCGCCCATTCCCCGTGCCCACGGCCAGTTCAGGTACCAGATCACGGTCAAGGGACCTTCCGCGCGCGCCATCTCACGCGCACTCAGAAAGCTGGTGCAGGAAGCCGGGCTGGGAGACGACCTGACGGCCGTCATTGACGTGGACGCCATGTCATTCATGTAAGCTGTCTTGCCAAAACAGGGGGGTGGGACTAGGATTTCCGCACAACGCAACTTACTATTATGCTACTTCATTTCTATAAAATGACGGGCGCCGGCAATGACTTTGTCATGGTGGACAACCGCGACGAAAGCCTCTCTTCCGTGCTGGACAAGGAAACCATAGAAGCCCTGTGTGACCGCCGCTTCGGCATCGGCGCGGACGGCCTGATTGCCGTGGAGTCCTCCCAGGGAAAAGGCGGTGCGGTGCGCATGCGCTATTACAATTCCGACGGCGGAGAAGCGGAAATGTGCGGCAACGGAGCGCGCTGTTTCGGCAACTTTGCCGCAGCCCTGCTCCGCCATGACCGGACCAAGCCCCTTCCCTTCGAAACCATGGCGGGCATCGTCACCGCCTCCTTCAGGGAGGACGGCAATGTCACCGTCAACCTGACGGAACCGCATTCCCTCCAGCTTTTTGTGCTGAATGCAGACCACGTCGTCGGAACGGACGTCCATTTCCTGAACACCGGCGTCCCCCATGCCGTGGCTTTCCTGGACAGTCTGGAAGACGCGGACATCGTCAACATGGGAGCCTACCTGCGCTACCATGACTCTTTCTCCCCCAAGGGCACCAACGCCAACTTCGCAGAAGTGCTGTCTCCCCGCCACATCGCCATACGCACCTATGAACGGGGAGTGGAGGACGAAACGCTTGCCTGCGGCACCGGCATGACTGCCAGCGCCCTGATTCACGCCGTACTGACGGATGCTCCTTCCCCCATCAAAGTGGACGTAGCGGGTGGAGACACGCTGGAAGTCGGCTTCACACGCACGGGAGACCACTTCACCAACGTCACCCTCACCGGGCCGGCGGACCTTGTCTTTGAAGGGGACATTGAAGTCTGAACCACCTCCATTCAAGGAAACGGGCAGGGACGGAAGCAAACGTCTCCGCCTGTTATTTTTTCAGTAAAACGCACTCAGCCCTCTTGTAGCCTCCATAGCCGTTGCAGAATGCCTTGTACACGGCAGGCCCCATGTTCGTCTCACAATAATACTTCACGGTGATGCCGTCGCTTCCCTGTTCCATGCCCAGAAAACGGGAGGACAGCAGCATCAGGTTGTTCCGGTAATTCCACACGGCCATATCCCGCTTCATTTCCTCCTGGATTCTTTCACAGAGGTAATCCTGGGGCGGTGGAAACAAAACGGCGCACACGACGCCGATCACGCAAATACCAGGAATCACGCCCAAGGCGAGCACGGCATTGCATTTCCTCACCAAAGGCGCATGGGATTGAAACTTCCTTCTCATGATGAAGAGGAGGAAATACCCCGTGAGCAGCATGATTGAAAAACTGGCATTCACATACTCGAACGCCAGACTCATAACGCCCAGGGCCACAAACCCCACGCCTTTCCATTTATTTTTTCCGGAAGGAAGACAAGTACACAAAAACACATATACGGTATAACCCAGCAGGCAAAGCAAAGGCACCAATATCCCCTTGAATATGCACTCCACCATGCAGTCCCACGGATACTCCCTGCTGGGGCAGCACGCCTCTTCAAGAAACATGCAGATCATGCTCAGTAGGACCAAGGCCACAAGAAGCAAATATTTTGTTTTTCTGGAATCAGTCAAAAACCATAATAAAACAATGCTGAACGGGAACAAATAATAGCCCATTCCTATAAATACAGTAGATAGCAAAGGAATGTGAGGAAGAATGTTCATAGGCAATAATTATTGGAATTTAGTTTTTTGAGAAACGTGAGAGCGTTGGAACAGCGGTAATAATAATTGGAAACAAAATAAATTCAAACAAACGTTTTCAAAAAATAAATAAAAATTCCTTTCCATTTTTCCAAAAGCATTCACTTCCATTCGGAAGCTTGACAAAGCAGCTTCCCGAAATAGAAATTGACGTCATCATGAAACCGCCGCTTCTGTTCACAGCCTCTGCCATGACAGTCTTTCCTCTCCTTTCCCAATGCACCCACAAGCCGCTCCTGCCGGATTACGAGCCTCTCTGCGCTCACACGACACCCGGAACGCGCCGGGCACAATCTCTCCTCTCCGCCCGGAACACAAAAGTGTACCGGGTCGGCCCCAGAGGAGGAATTTACCATGTCAACGAGCATAATGAAAAAGTTTACCTAAAAACCCCGCCAGCACAATAAAACATCATTCCCCACTGTCATAGTTTTCCAAACGGGAAACAAATATTTATCCCAATGAAACAGCAATTTTCATCTTTGGAAGATTTTTCTCTAAAAACAATCGCCAAACTTATTTTCTTCTTGCCAAAATGAATATGCGCGGGTAATGTTTGCCGCACCACAACACTACATGGTGTCGGTAGTTCAATGGTAGAGCCCCAGATTGTGATTCTGGTTGTTGCGGGTTCGAGCCCCGTCCGACACCCCATCCCTTTCCTAAAAAAGAGCACTTCCGGTGCTCTTTTTTACTTCACCCCCTCTCCGTTCGCATGCGCAACCCCGAATTCGTCAAAGCCGCCTTCTCCGCCATTGCAACGCGTTATGTAGCCACCAACCATGTCTTGAGCATGGGGGTGGACCTGCTGTGGCGGCAGCGTGTCGTTCAGCTGGTCTCGGAATGGAAGCCGAAACGCCTGCTGGATCTGGCCACCGGCACGGGCGACCTGGCCCTGGCCATCCTGCGCGCCATGCCGGAAATACGCCTGACGGGGTCCGACTTCTGCCAGCCCATGCTGGATGTAGCCGCTGAACGGGGACTGACGAATCTGGTTTGTGCGGATGCCATGAACCTTCCCTTCCCCTCCGCTTCCTACGATGCCGTCACCGTAGCCTTCGGGCTGCGCAACATGGCCAGCTATCCGGACGCCCTGAAGGAAATGGGACGCATGCTGCGCCCCGGAGGGCACCTGCTCATCCTGGACTTTTCCCTGCCTGAAAACCTGCTGAAGCGCCCTTACCGTTTCTACCTGCACCGCATCCTTCCGCTCATCGCCGGATGGATGACCGGCCACCGCGAGGCCTACGACTACCTGGCCGACAGCATTGAAGCGTTCCCCAGCGGAGAAGATATGAAAAACCTGCTCCGGAACTGCGGGTACACCAATATCACGGCGGAACCCCTCAACGGAGGCATCGCCAGCATTTACACGGCCCAGAAATGAGTGCGGGAGACGCAAGAGAAGGCATCATCCGCGGCCGGGCTTCCCGTGCGCGGCTGGGCGGCAAACTGGCCGGGCTTTCACTGCCCCGGCAGATAGCCGTCATTGCCTTCTGGCCCTTTCTGGAACAGCTGCTGAGCTTCTTCGTCACCTCGTCGGACCTTTTCATCGCCACCAAGATAGGGGTGGACGCCCAGGACACCATCAACATCTCCGACGGCATGGGAGCCGTCGTATTCCTCATGTGGTTCGGCTTTGTGATCCAGGGTTCCATCATGATGGGAGCCACAGCCATCGTTTCCCGCATGACGGGGGCCAGGGACTACTCCCAGGCCCAGCACGGGCTGCACCAGGCCGCCATGCTCGGCCTGCTCGCCGGGATCATCTCCTGCGGGCTGCTCTTTGCATGCAGCGGATTCCTGGTCACCCACGTGTTGACCATGAATGAAGCCGCGCGGGAATACGCCCTGCAATACGTGTATGTAGCCGCATTCGCGGCCCCCTTCAGCGGCGTGGTCTTTGCCGTCAACGCGGCGCTTCGCGGTTCCGGGGATACCCGGTTGCCCTTCTGGATCATGATGAATGTGGGCATCCTCAATGTCATCTTCAGCGTCCTCTTCGTCTTTGCGGAAGCCCCGCTGGGCGGCTGGCGCATCGGCGGCATCGCGGCGGGAACGGTCTGCGGCTACGGTATCAGCATGTGCCTGCTTCTCTTCATCATGCTGCGGCGCAGGAAAAAAATCTTCGCGGAACATCCCGGTCTGTCCCTGGAAGAACTGGTCAGGGAAAAGGGAGAACACTATGCGCCGCCTCTGTACCTCTCCTTCTCCCATCTCCGGCCGGACATGGGCATGCAGAAGCGCATCCTGAAAATCGGCCTCCCGCAGGCGGTGGAAGTATTCGGCATGTGGGGCATCCAGATGTTCTGTCTCTCCATCATCAGCGAGCTTCCCATCACGGGCGTGCTGGGCGTCCACAACATTGCCGTGCGCATTGAATCCCTCAGCTTCCTGCCCGGCTTCGCCATCGGCATGGCAGCCTCCACACTGGTGGGGCAGTACCTGGGCGCCAGGAATGCGCTGATGGCCCGCATCACCATCTGGAAATGCATGCGGTACGCCCTCATCTTCATGACAGGCCTGGGTGTGCTCTTCTGCGCCTTCCCCGCCCTCTTCATGCAGATATTCTCCAATGGAAACATGACGCTCATTGACACGGGCATCCCCGTCCTGCGCACCATGCTCCTGGTGGAACCCTTCTTTGCAGCCTGCATCGTGATGAAAATGTCCCTGCGCGGTGCGGGAGACACGCGGCGGGTCATGCTCGTATCCTACGGCATCATGGGCTTCTTCCGGGTGGGGTGTACCTGGGCCTGGTTCAAGCTGGCCCCGGAAACCATGACCCTGTGGGGCATCTGGATGCTCTTCGCCTTTGAAATGGCCGTGCAATCCGTAATTCTTTATAAAATCGTCAAAGGACGGAGCTGGACGAAGCTACAAGTGTAACCTCCTGTGCCCGTCCTTGCGACAGGAAAACGAGCCTGAGGAGAAAACACCATCTTCCCATTCCAATCCCGTCAATTTCTTCCCCGGCCTGATTGGCTACGGCCATCCGGTCCAACAAGCGGAGCAGCACCTTATCGGAATGACCTCTTCAAGCAGCCTGTTCCTCCAGTCCTGCCAGGAAGAACTACCAGCTTCTTTCTTCCTCCGCCCATCAAAATGGCTGCCCGGTTTCCCGCCGCACAGCAACAGGCAGGAAACAAATAGCAGGCTATAATCACCATACTCCTTAAAACCTGGGAAACAGCCTTTTATTCCACTCCTTCAGAGCAGACTTCAATTTCTTCCGGTCATCTTCCTTCTTCATAGTCATCTTATCGGTGAAAAAATTTCTGTAATTGTTCATCCAAAGGCCGTCACCCCTTTTTCTCACATGTTCAACGGGAGAAGTAAAAATTTTCATCAACTCTGCATTAAATTTATCCTTCTTCTCCTGTTCCCGCTCAATCTGCCACGGCAGCCGCCTGGGTTCAGCCATCATGGCTTTCCATAATGCTTCATCTTCATCAATTCTTTTGATCTCCGCTACAACTTCCTTCAAGGATGAATAACGATGACAATTAATAAAAGCCTTCGGATTATATTCTTCCTCAACCAGAGGATTACCCCAGTAAACGGGAACGGTGCAGGCCAGAAAACTCGTTATTATCTTCTCCGTCGTATATCTCCGGTACCAGCTATTTTCACACGCTATGGAAAACTTATAGGGTTTTTTCAATAAAACGCTTCCTGCCAGCCAGTCCTCCGCCTCTCTTGGAATAAGGCATGGCGTATTATTTAAATGCTTTCCTATTGCATCCACCTTCTTGTAGGCGGAAAGCTCGGAAAACAACTGGATGCGGTACGGATGCCCCAGGCCGTGGGAATAAATATAATTGCAAAATCCGTCTTTCCCGCATAATGCATCGTCCGGATTCATTGTGTGAAGATCTTTTAATTTCATCCTCAAATCAAAAAGATAGGACATGCAAAGCAGCCGCCCATCGTCATCAGGCGCGTCAAAACCGATATGGTAATCAAACAAATTCAAATTGGGAGCCAGAGCCTCTCCCAGTACATCCATGATAACAATCTTTCCGCGGGATTCCTCCAGAAACTGAAGATAATTCTCTCTGGAAGACATATATAACCAAGGGAAGGCAATAAGAAAATCAGCCCTTTCCTTATCAATTTCAAACTCAAGAACAGATCCATCAATCTTCTGGAAACGCCGTAGAAAAAAATTAATTTGCCATTCCTCGGCGCCCTCTATGAAACCAACTTTTACCTTCATCCTAATATTGTTCAAAATCGATGAAATTATTATACAAATTCCCCACAAACAGTCAATTGGCACGGAAGGCAGGAACATGACTTTGCATCCTGCGTGCTATTAAAAGGCAAATCAGGAACACGTAAAACAATTGTCCAGTTCCATGGAAAGATTCCCTGCTTCGATTTCCAAAAGAAAATCATCTGCGGATTTCATCCATCTGCAATGGCTTTCACCAGCCTTTCTTATGGCAGCAATCTCCCCTGGAAATAGGTACTCTGATGGGCGCATATCCTCCGTACCTGATTTTTAAGGGCATATCTTCTGCAAATCCAAAACGTTCATAGCGGGATAAAAACTTTGCCTTCCCCGCCGGATTCTGCTAATATTTTCGCACGTTGTTCTTCAACGGGCTCGTAGCTCAGCGGTTAGAGCAGGGGACTCATAATCCCTTGGTCGTAGGTTCGAACCCTACCGGGCCTACCAAAACAAAGCCTTACAAGTTAACTACTTGTGGGGCTTTTTCTTTCTCTTTCTATTCCTCTCAAAAATTATTAAAAACGTGTAAAAACGCACCAAAACGTGAGGAAAATGGCACCACTTTAGCACTACCATGTTTGCCGCAGTGGCGGAAAACACATGAGTAGAGAAGTCATTTCCAGAATTACGAATAGCTGCCAGAAGAACTGGAAAGCAGGAAAGCTTCTCATCACTATTGCAGACTTTGTGGGCCACTAAGTCGTACAATAACATCTATGCAGAGGATGTGTGAATTGTATAAAACATCCGGTAATGGCGAAATTTTTATGCTCGCGATTCATCGAAATAAGTTGTCGGAGTTACAGATGACAATTGACTGGAAGCTATAAAAATTAAAACTATTTCATAAGTCACATAATTTTAATAACTTCAATAAATCTAAAAAAACTACTGAGACGGCAAATATTCTTTTACCATGACATGGACTTTTCCCGGCAAGCTGACTGGTACAACAATGCTCTCCATGGCCTTTTCACCATTACGCCCCTGGCTTTTTATCTTTGTGAAAGGCAGATTTCAGAAACGTTTCTCCAACAGAGGAACGGACCTCATTCTACCTTTCCTTTCAGACAATCACATGATGAAGGGCGTTGTCCAGAGCAAGGGAATCCTTGCCCGCCATTAAACACGCTTACCTATGCGCACGCCAAGCCTACATATAGGTCCGTTTAATAATAATTACATTTTTTTGATTTCTCTTCAAGAACGGGTCGACTGTTTTTATGATACACTTCTGATTCGTAAATTGTCTGAGGAATTAACTCCAGCATGTGCACATGCATTTCCATTCTGTGGGTTTTATTCCAGGATGTGAAATCAAATCTGAATTGATCGTTCATATTGCTTCCAAGAACTTTGTACTTCGTAAACAAAATAGAAAAATAATCATAGCCTTCATGCGTTCCATAGTAATATAGAGAAGGAGGAGCTGTTTGCGTGACTAAAGGATATACCAGCTGAGAATGAGAAACTTCTTTAACATTTAAAGAGCAACATGATTGCAGGATTATTAAAAAAATGATTATGAGTGAATACTTCATTCTATTCTCTTTTTCATTAAAATTTCCCCTGGGCCTGTTTGGTGTTTTATACTTTTGTCTATTTCCATAACTCCCATTTAGAGTCAGCATTCTTCATCCCATAGCCAATGGAACTGGCCATCCCCGAATAAGGATCAACGGGATGATCTTTCGATTACTCACCGTAGGGATACTCGATAAAAAACGACTTTATTAACTGTAAACTAATCAAATGTATTTTTCACCATCTGTCATGAGGAGAAATGGCTACTATTGCCAAATATTTATCTCCCTGAAATATTTTTTTATATAATATGAAAATCTCTCCAAACGGAAATGTCATCAATTTATGTTTATCTATTCCATTTTCTTGATTCAGGAATTTTTCCCGAATGTGTAACATACTATACGGAGTAAGATCGCCTTTTAAGAAATCATCATTTATCAATGAGTAGATTTCATGATTTTTTATTATTTCTTCATTAAAATCATTTTTTACTCCTGAAATATCCAGAATATTATCTGTACTTATGCCTGAATAAGAAACTTTTGCGTCCAGTCCGTCTTGTAATTTCAAGGCCTGCAGGTGAATGCAATCCGTCCATTGCTGATCAGTTTGGAAAATATAAATTATTCTTATTCTCCCCCGCATTGAAGTATGCAGCCTCCATGAATTTTGTGGAACACCCAGAGTATTCGCCATCATTTTTTCCCATGTATCGGGTTGAGGGGGAGATTTATCGCACCCACTGAGAATAATCATTAACAGAATTATATAAATTCTATTACATAAAATATTCATGCAAATATTCATAGAATTAATAATAGTTTTCTGTTCGTTCAATGTAAAATTACCCCAAACTTCAATTGGAAAAGATGCAGATGAATTACTTTGTCATGAACAATCGTTTCTAAAAACTGTTGTCAATCAATATTTCTTCCTGTGGGAATTACTCTCCCTTACATCGTATCAAGCTAAAAATACTCATTCAGAAATCAATAAAATAATATAGAATTTTTTAATTTCCGGTTCATGGATTTGTAAGAAAAAAGGTGCGTGTCAACGGTATCGAAAATCACTCAAATATATTTTGGGGAAACGGTTATTTCTTTTTGATAAAATCTCGGATGTTTTCGATAAAATATACTGTATCACTATCCGGAAAAACAAATACTTCTTTACTCTGTCTTTCAAAATACCCCATGCCACCGAAACATCCTTGGGGAGTGTTCACGGCACTGTATGTCAATTTTTCAAGATCATCTTTTTTTATGGCAAATGACATTTCAATCTCATGCTTGCTTGCAACATCTAAAATCGTTTTAATGTCAGAAGTTTCATCATTATAATGATAAACTTGAAAATTTATTTTATCTCCACCATTCATTGGCTTTAAAACAACATAACATTCAAACATATCTTCCATCTCTGTTATTTCTAAAGATATATAGGGGCTCTTTCCTGAAAGCACCAGGAATTTGGTTGTATCGACCAATATGGGAGAAGCTTCTATATTTACTGCGGCAAATGCCGCCAACAATAAAATAAATTTCATCATCATAATTTTTTAAGGTGTTCTTATATTCTGCCAAACGAACGGGAGATAGATACCAATTCTTGTATTTATTCTATTCGTACTTGTTTTGCTTATCTTTAGCTTTGTTAAAAATTCCCGCGGGCATCTTATCTCTGTATTATGTGCTTTCATGCCAGACTCTATCAATTCGCATCCGTACGCCGGACTGATAATTCCCTCTTGCCGCTGAATAAGGTTTCTACCTGCCATCGAATACTATTTTTGAGTTGGGAGCAAGTATATCCTCTAAATGGCCCTGTTCATGCTGTCCGATAAATTAGATATTTAGTATTAAACGAATAGGTGAATAGAAAAGACCGGAACAAGACATCCCCACAAGAAAAACTGTATTTGTTTCAGGTGTCTGGGAGACATGTTTCCGCTGGCAGCAAGTGCCATGCAAGCTTCATCCGGACTCCCATGCTTATTTATTTACAAAAAATGTATAGAGCAATAGACATGCAAGCCATCAACAACGTGTATAAAGAACTTAAGAATATGGCAATCGCTACATACCCAACAGATTGGGATAGAGCTACCAGAAGGAGTCCACACCAAATAATAAAAGACAGAGATCCCATGATCTCAGCCGTTATTTTGTATCTTTTAACTATATATTAAACTTCCTTTTTTATAAAAATTCTCTTCCTGTTTAGTTTTAGATATCAGCCAGCCCATCAAAAAAGATGAAACCAGAACCCATAATAACTCAGACATAAACCCAGAATTTTTTACTTCAAGGAGCCCATGGTGTAGGTGGTAAAGGTGAGTATGGTAAGGAGCCGGACGATTGGTCGTATCGGAAATAACCGCTCAAAAATTCGGAGGTTCATAGGATACACAAGGTTTGGGGTTAATGATTAACAAAAAAACGAGGGTAGTTCCTGAGAATCGCCCTTCTCGTACCATATGTCCGTATCCGATGTCAACGCAATTCACACGGATTTCCCGTATTTATGTTAGGAAATAATAGTGTCTATCATAATATTTATGTAACCAATTCATTTCCATCATAAGCATCCATATGATCACGAGTTGGGTTTTCCGAGTCATCTTCTGGGAGAGAAATTCAGAAAATATCTTTTTTCTCTGCGGTATAATAAATTTCCTATTTCCTACTTGCATCCTGTTTTCTCCCCTCTTCCAAAAAGATAATTTGCTGCAACCTTTAAATCATCTGGAATCTTTGAAGCTCCCTTTTTGCATTGTTGGGCCGCCCTTGATCGGTTATAAGGATGCACGCCAACGAGCAACCGTCCCAGGAGATTCTCTCAACGGGCATCTCTGGAAAATACACACTATTTGTCAACCAAACTACAGGGATGATACGCATGAAAAGATTGCTGCCGTTTTTTGCCGCTCTGCTGGGGCTCCTTCCCTGCGCCTGGAGCGCCAACATTCCCAGTGACAGCATTCCGTTCGAGCTCGGAACCGCCAGCCGCATTTACGTGAAATGCCATGTCAACGGCAGCCGGCCCCTGCTCTTCCTTTTTGATACCGGCGCCACTTCCATGGTCATCAACAGCAATTCCCTGGAAGGAATCCCGATGGAGTTCAATGAAACTATTGTGAATTACGGTGCCACGGGTTCCAATGAGGTCCGCAAAAGCGCGGAAAACAAATTTTCCGTCGGAAAGCAGTCCCTGGCCGGCGTCCCCTTCATCGCCATTCCCTACGCCCGTGACCAGTGGGACGGCGTTCTTGGCCTCTGGTTCATCCAGCGGCAGGTCACGGAAGTCAATTACACGGACCGGAAAATCTACCTGTATCCGCACGGTTCCTACACACCGCCGCCGGACGCCATCCGCCTGAAGATGGAATACGTGATGGGAATCCCCGTAGTTCCCGCCCAGGCAACGGTCAACGGGAAGGTTTACCAGCTCCGCCTGTCGGTGGATACGGGTTCCGACCGCGTTCTGGACCTCAATACCCCCTTTGTCAACAAGCACCGCCTCCTGGGCAGCCAGGTTCCGTTCTCCGTCTCCAGCATTTCCAGTTCCGATACCAATAAGGGCAGGCTAGAGAACGTCATTTTCGACAGCATCCAGCTCGGCGCCTGCAAATTGCCGCTCATTCCCGGAGCGTTTTCCACCGTCACCAGCGGCATCCAGAGCATGCCGGAGATGGACGGAGTCATGGGCAACAACCTTCTGAAGCGCTTCAACCTCGTTTACGACTCCCAAAACAGCTGCCTTTACCTGATTCCCAACAACCTGCTTTACACGCCTTTTTACGACTGCCTCCTCCAGCCCCGGAAGACAGTGCCCCAGGCGCCTGCCTGCACGGCAGGAAGATGAACCGGAATGCCCGCCTACCGGGAGCTTCCGCGCAGGTTGATGATCCGGGTGCATAGCTCCACCAGCTTGTTTCCGGCGCGGGAATGCAGGAACCGGTAAAGGCCGAACAGGGCACACCTCACGCGGAAGTCGTGCCCGCAGGCAATGTGTTTCAGGAGACGGAAAGGGGATTCCGGGGACTGGGCAAATTCTCGCCAGCCGTATTTGTCCAGCAGGGCGCGGACCGCATCCAGGGCTTCCTTTTTCTCTCCCGCCGTCTGGTGGAGCAGGTTGGACGAGAAAAGCTGGATACTGCCGTTCAGCCAGTTCAGGACCGTTATCCTGGCTTTTTCCAGACAGCCCAATTCCCGGTAGGCAGCGGCGATCAGGTCCACGCGCTCCAGAGCCGGATAAAACCCGGAGCCCTTTTTATCCGGGGCCTTGTACACGTTAACCAGGGAATCCGGACGAGTAGGACGGTAAATGTACAGGCAATCCGGTATTTTGACAATATTCCGCACATAGGGGTGAAGCAGGTTGTTGAACAGGGCATCGCTCCCCTGCTTCATTCCCTCCCGGAAGCGGAGGCCCGTCTTTTTCAGGAAATCCGCACGGTAAAGCTTGTCCCAGCACAATTCGCTGAACGTTCCCATGGACGCAAAATCGTAATGGCTGCAGTGCCATTCCGGGCATTGCAGGCCGTTGAGCATGCTCCACCGGACGGAGAGCGGCATGTCCCCGGCAATCGTGGCCCCCATGCAAACCAGTTCCGCGCCATATTGTTCCGCCGCCAGATACAGGCGCTGGAACATGACGGGAGAGACATAGTCGTCGGGGTCGGCAAACCCGATGTACTTTCCGCACGCGGCATCCAGCCCGGCATTCCGGGCCGCCGCCACCCCCGCATTGGGCTGGTTGATGATGCGGATTCTTTCGTCCGCGGCTTCATATTCCCGCAGGATGTCCGGCGTTCCGTCCGTGGAGCCGTCATTGATGCAGATGATTTCTATGTCCCGGAGCGTCTGGGCGCAGACGGTATCCAGGCATTTTTTCATGAATGCGGCTACATTGTAGCACGGAATGATAATGGAAACGAGTGGCATGGTCATCAGGAAAGGTTTGTGTTTTCAGAATTCTTCAATGCATGGAACAGGTCCATCCAGGAATGGGCAATGGCATCCAGACCATAAAGTCCGGCCTTCTTCCGGGCGGCGGCTCCCATGGCGCGCCGCAGTTCGGGATGTTCAATCATCCGGATGACGGCCTCCGCCAAACGGTCCGTATCCCGGAGCGGAACCAGCAGGCCGTCCTTTTCCGGTTCAATCAGATCCCGCGGACCGCACGGGCATTCAAATGCCACGCAAGGCACGCCGCACGCCATCGCCTCCACCAGAACCATTCCGAACCCCTCAAAAAGGGAGGAAAACACCAGCATGGAGGACTGCAGCAGTTTTTCCTGCACGTCGGGCGTAGCCCCGCGCAGAAACACCTGCCTTTCCAGCCCCTTTTCCCGGACAAGGTTTTCAAGGGGTTCCTTTTCCGGACCGTCCCCCCATATCTCCAGTTTCCATCCGGGATGGACGGCAGCCACTTTTTCCCACGCACGGATCAGAAGGTCAAATCCCTTGACCGGAACAAGACGTCCCACGGCAACCGCGCGGGGGCGGTCCAGGGAGGCAGCCCGTTCCGTCCGGCGGATGCACGGGTTCGGAATCACGTGCACGCCCTTCCTTCCCTTCCAGTTCGTCTCCATATCCTGCCGGGTAAGCACCACCGTGGCATCATAACTGCCCTGGCGGAGCGCGAATTCATAAAAATCGGAAACGGCGGCCATGACCCGCGCCCTCATCCCGCCCTGAAGCCGCGCGTAATCCTTCCGGTAGGTGCCGGAGTAGTGATATTCGCGCACGGTTTTCCACGGCCTGCCGCGGGAAATCCGGGGAATCATAAACTTTTCCGACTGTCCTACGGAAATGACGATATCCGGCTCCAGTTCCCCAAGGGTTTTCCGGAGAGCCTCCGCATGGCGCCTGCGCCTGATGAGAATGCCCTTCATCACATACAGGAATCCCTTCCAGTCGTCCTCATAATAATTCACACCCAGGGTCACCACCCTGACGCCCGGCGGCAAATCCGCCGCAGTCCGGCGGGCGTCGTTGGCCGCCACCAGAACGACTTCATTACCCGGCACGGCGGCCAGGGCCGCGGCCTTGGCGCGCGTGACGGCCTGAATTCCTCCCGCCGCGTCCAGATCATCCAGTACGTAGGCAATCTTCATATTCCGGTCATCCGTTGTTTCTGTTTTTCATGATAATCAGGCACATCAGCGCTATTCCGAAGGGCACGGCCGCCAGCGTCAGGAACGGATGCGGGGATTCCTGCAAAAAGCGGGCATGGCGCGCCAGCAGGGAGGCGGACACGTAATGCACCGCCTCCATGAAGCGCCTGCGCCCGGAAGGCTGGCGCTTCATCCCCTCCTTCCTCAGAAAGGCAAATCCCCTGGGATTCCGGACGTACTGCCTGAACATGTTTTTCGAGGAGCCGTCCTCCCGGTATTCCACCAGGCACAGCACCCTGTTGATGGCCAGCAGGGGCGCCTCTTCGTCCGCCAGCATGTACTTGTAGCCCAGCCCCACATACTTTTCACCGGGAAACACGGGATAAGGCGGCAGCCGCTTCATCAGCGCGGTCCGGTACACGAGCTTCTTGTCCCCCCTGCCCCCCGCCGCATAGAATCCGGTCAGCGTCATCTCTCCGCCGTCCTCTTCAAAAGCCGTTCCGATGAGTTCTCCGGTCCGTACGTCGGCGTCCAGCCCCGCAATCCCGGCCAGCCGTTCGCTGCCGCGCCGCTTCCAGAGTTCCAGAATGGAGGCCACGGCGTCTTCCGTCATCAGGTCGTCGGAATCCAGGCAGACGTTGAGTTCCGTGTCCATGAGCCTGTACGCGGCATTATGGGCCGTGTGCATGCCTCCGTTTTCCTGATAGTGGTAGCGTATTTCCAGATGCCCTGCCCGTTGCCATTCCCGCACCAGGTCTGCGGTTCCGTCCGATGATCCGTCATCGACGACCAGCCAGACAAAGTCGCGGCAGGTCTGCCTCAGCAGGCTTTCATAACAGCGGCGCAGGCATTCCGCCCTGTTGAAGGTCGGCGTGAACACGGTCAACGTCTTCATTTCCTTCATGATTCACCTCCCTGTTCCAGATAGAATTCCTGAAGCTTCTGCGCATTGCCGGCAATGTCCAGCCCGGCTTGCCGGATGGCCGCCGCCGTATCGTTCCGCCGCCATCCGCGGGCCAGTTCTTCCATTTTCCGCGCCCAAACCTCCGGGGATTCCCTGAGGGACAGGAAGCTTACATGGCCCGGCACCACCGCGGCATCTTCCGGAACCCGGTCGGAGGCCAGAACGGGCAGCCCCGCCGCCTGGGCCTCCAGCATGGCGATGCCGAACCCCTCAAACCACGACGGGAAAACGAAAACGTCCATTCCCTGCAGCAAATCCGGAATATCGTCCCTGCCGCCCAGCAGGCGGATGCGTCCCCGCCATTCCGCACGCTCCGCCTCCTGTCTGACCTGTTCCTCCTTTTCCCCGCCGCTTCCCGCCAGCACCAGAAGGGAATCCGGGTGCAGGCCCAGGAACGCCTGAAAAACGCGCAGCAGAAACTCATGGTTCTTGGGCCAGGAAAAGTTGCCCGTGTGGCCTGCCACCAGTTTTCCCTCCCAGCCCATTTCCCTTCTGACCCGCTCACGGGTTTCCGGAGAATAACTGAATTTTCCCGCATCAATGGCGTTCCGGACCACCACGGCATCCTTCATTCCCTTGCGGCCAAAGAGCCAGCGGCCGCACAATTCATTGCACGTGAAACGGTGCGTCAGGTACGGGCGCATCAGATGCTTGAGCAGAAAACGGAACAGGGAATTTTTATCCATTCCCAGCGGGGAACTGTGCGCATGCGCCGCAATGAAAGGGATGTTCCGTGCGGCCGCTTCGCGGTACACCCAGTAGCCCAGCTCGGAGCAGTGCCCGTGAACCAGCCTGTATTCCGGGTGTTCGTCAAAGAAGCGCGCCACCTCCCTCCTGTATGCGGCCAGACCGGACAGGGTGATGGGCGGCAGCCTGTAAATCCGGCCGCCCAGTTCCCGGATTTCCTCTTCATAAATGCCGGGGGTCTCCCGGTGAACCAGGAAATCGAACTGGAGCCTGCGGCGGTCGATATGGCGGTAATAATTCATGACCATCGTTTCCGCGCCTCCGCGGTTCATGATGGTGAATACCATTAATACTCGTTGGGGGGTCATGTTGCCAGGATTCGCTTGATGATTCGCAGGAGCAGGTACAGGCCGGGAACGAATCCCGACTTCGCCGCCAGAAAAAACGTTTTCCAATGGAGCGGGAGCGGCTTCAGGGGAAGCGTTCCGACCGCCGCACGGCACCAGTCCCGTTCCAGCAGGTTCCGGAGCATGGCGGCGTGCCGCAGCGGAGACCCAGGAGCATCGCAGATGTTCAGCCCCAGAAAGATGACGGACAGGGCCATGCGGTTCCGAAGGGCCCGCTCAGCCTCCGGACACGCGCCATGTTTCCTCACATGTACATCCATGCGCCTGAAGAGCTCCTCCCACTGCGCCACCAGGTCCGGCTTGTACCTTCTGGTCAGCGCCCCGGAAGCCGTCTTCCGGTAATGGTAGAACGTGGAAGGAATATAGACGGCCCTCCGGGCCGCTCCGAACAGGGAAAGATTGCAGAGAACATCCTCCGCGGAACCGATGAGCGCGGTATCCACAAACGCGGACTCCGCATCCCGGAACAGGGAACGCCTGTAAAGCTTGCCCCAGGCCGTTCCGTAGGAATCCATCCTTTCCGGCCGGGCCAGTTCCGCGCCGCCGGGACCCAGCAGGCGGGTTCTCAGCCACGCCATGGCTTCCCCCTCAAAAACGTGTTCCTCTGGCCAGAACAAAACCGGGGACGAGACCGATTCATATTCCTTCACATAGCTCCAGAAGACAATGTCCGCATCCCGTTCCCGCATGGCTTTTACGGCGTCCGCACACGCATGTGCGTCCAGCCAGTCATCCGCATCCGCAAACATCACGTATTCCCCGTCCGCCCGTTCCAGCCCGGCATTGCGGGAGGCGGAAAGTCCGGAATTTTCACGGGCAAGAACCTCCACCCGGCTGTCCCTGCGGCGGAAGTCTTCCAGAATGGCTCCGGTGCCGTCCGTAGAGCCGTCATTCACGCAGACAACCCGGATATCCCGGTACGTCTGGTTCAGGATGCTTTCCAGGCAGCGGGACACGTAAGCTTCCGCATTGTACACGGGAACGATGACGGAAATCATGGCCGTCCCCCCTTTCCTTCCTCCAAAACCCGGCCGTACAGCCTGTTCCACTGCTCCGCCACCGTTTCAGCCGCGTAACGCCTCACATGTTCCCGTGCCTTCGCCGCCAGGGCGCCACGCAGCACTTCATCCCCCATCAGGCGCTCCAGGGCATTCGCCAGCCCGGGAATATTGTTTTTCTCCACCAGCAGGCCGTCTTCTTCATGGCTGATGATGTCCGCGGGACCGCAGGGGCAGTCAAAGGCCACGCACGGCACGCCGCACGCCATGGCCTCCACCATCATCATGCCGAACCCCTCATATTTGGAAGACATCGCACAGATGGAGGCTCCCAGGTACGCCGCCATGATTTCCCTCGTGGGCGGATGCAGCACGAAGCTTTCTTCCAGCCCCGCCGCCCGAATCGCCGTTCTCAGCCTGCCTCCGTCGCGCTCCGCGCCGAACAGGTCCAGCCTCCAGTCCGGAAATTTCCCGTGCACCCTTTTCCAGGCCTCCAGCAAGGCCCCATAGTTTTTCTGGGGAGAGATTTTGCCCACGGCAATCACCCGCTTTTCCTTTCCGGAAGACGGAACGGACGGATAAAAGGGAAGAGGGTTGGGAATGACCTCCACATTGCGCATATTCCATTCCGCCCTGTTTCCGGAAGCAGGCACCACGAAGCGGGCAAAGCGCCCCCCCAGGAAACGCATGGCGGCAAATTCCATCTTCATGAAAACGGAAGGGGCGTTGCCCTCCGTCTGGATCATCCGGGAAACATGGCGTTCATAGATGACCGGACGCCGCCCGGACAGCAGAAGGGGAATCCAGAATCCCTTGAACCCGTCGTCGCACACGTCCACCACATCGGGATTCACGGTACGCACCGTTTTCCGGATGCCCCGTACCCAGGCCGCCAGCCGTGCCAGGGAGCTACCCTCCATCGCAACGTGATGAACACGGATTCCCGGGTGAAAATCGTAAAAGGGCTCCGCACCCCGTTCATTCAGAGTCATGATATGGATTTCGTCCCCGTATTCTTCCGCAAGCAGGCGCGTCCGGACGGACAGAACCCGTTCCAGCCCTCCCGGCCCGGTGATGCCGTTGGCAATGTATAAAATGCGTCTTCCCATGTTCAGACCAGCGCCTCCAGTTTCAAGATTTCATCACGGTTGCCGTAGTCCCGCGCGCGGCATGCCGCCGCCAGGCTTTCCAGACGGGCGGGATCATGCAGCAGGGAGAACAGGGCCTGCGCGGCGCCCTCTTCGTCATTCGGGACAATGACTCCGTCCACGCCGTCCTCCAGATGGCCGGAAGCCGTGGGAAAACGCGTGATGGCCACGGGACGCCCCAAAATCTGCGCCTCCCTCACCGCCACGGCTTTCCCTTCATAGCGGGACGGCTGCACATACAGGCCGCAGGCGGCCATATAAGGATAGGGGTTGGCCTTTTTTCCCAGGATAACAACGTGCTCCTCCATCCCATGCGCGGCAATCTCCCGCCGCAGGGAAGCCTCGTCTCCGTAGCCTGCCAGATACCACCGCAGGCCTTTCATCCCCATCTCCACCAGGCGGGCGGCTATCCTGACGGCGCGGTCCATGCCCTTGGCATGGGAGAACCTTCCCACCGTGCACAGGCACGGGGAGCCTTCCATCACGGCGGAAACGTCTTCCAGCGCGGCCTGTTCCCGCACCGCCCGGGGGGAAACGATGTTCTCCATCGCCAGCAGCCTGTCTTCCAGCTCCGGGAACCGGGACAGAAAACCCTTCCCCGCCTCCGGGGAAATGGAGACAATGCGGTCGTAACTGCTCCATACCGGGAGTTCGCGCTCCGCATTGATGCCGATGGAGGAATAATCCGTATGAATCCAGGCAACTTTCCTGCGGGCCAGCACCTTGTCCCTGACGATGCGGTGGGGCGTCAGGAAACTGACCGCCAAATCGTACATTCCCAGCTTTTTCAGGGAAGGCAGGAAAGGAGCCGCAGCCGCGACGGCGTCATCGAACACAGCATAATTTTCCAGCCCGTTCAGCCTTTTTCCAAACCGCGCGGACTGCCATTTGGCCCACAGCCGGGCGCAGAAAATTCCCAGCCTGCCTTCCGCCAGAATGTCCTTCAGGGGCCGGGACAGCGCCCGGTAAGCCGGGAGCTCCGGCAGCAGGTTCACTTTTTCCGGAATCAGCGGCATCAAATCTCCGGAATGCCTGTAAACGAACAGGTCAACCCGGAAACGGGAAGTGTCCAGCGCCTCCAGCAACCCCAGCAGGGCACGCTCCGCGCCCCCCAGTTCCATGTATTGAATAGCTATGAAAATACGCTTCATCTGCATGCCAGCCTGCGCACGTGAATCAACAGTCCCCGGAAGGGCGCCGTCCTGAACAGGACGGCTGTGCAGAGCCCCAGGGGAACGACGACGGAAATGGCCCCCCACAGGAACAGGTCGGCCAGCGGGGAAGCAAACCAGGACCGGGAACAGAGGGGATAGGTGAGGGCGTAGCCCGCCGCCGTAAGCAGCACGTATTGCCCGTACGCCAGGAAGTATTTCCTCAAGGGCTGGTGGAACACATGCCTGTACACCAGCCGCGGGAACTGCCAGACGCCGATGGAAAGAAGGCTGAGCGTGGCCGCCAGCAGAACGCCCGCTATCCCCCACCACTGCACCAGTATCACGGCCAGGACGACGTTGATCACCCCCTGGAGAAGCGGGGAGTAGCGGTCCTGGTGGAAGATGCCCGCCTTGGTCTTGAACACCATGGCGGAGCGGCGCATGCCCACCACGAAGAAATTCAGGATAATCACGAAGGAAACGGCCCCAGGCAGAATGTACCCGTCCCCCAGCCACCAGCCGATGAAGGGATTCAGCGTGTTCAGCAGGACGACGGAGGCCACGCCGGACACCAGGAAGTTGATCAGGAAAACCCTTTTGAAGATTTCATACACGTGCGCCCTGTCCTCGCTGGCGATCAGGTTGCCCACGCTTTCCGCCATGCTGTTGATCACCTGCATGATGAAGGTGGAAATCGTCCCGACCACGAGCATGTAGTTGGAATAAAAGCCCACCGCCGCCAGCCCCACGAAGCTGGAAATGACGATGTTGCTGGTGGAATGCATGAAGTAGCCCCCCACGCTGTGCAGGAAAAGCGCCTTGACGTTGACGACGATCTGGCTCTTCGTCACGGCGTCCACCGCATGGGCCATGCGGCTTTTCACATAGGGGTAAAGCGCGTCCACCTTCCGCACCATGGCCACATTGAATCCCGCCAGAAACAGGGATTCCACCACCAGATACAGGATGTAGTTGCCCGTATAGTACAGGATGCCCAGCTTGGACAGGTTCAGGCCCACCTGGTAAACAAAATTGATGGTCCCCAGCCGGTAGTTTTTCTGGTCCGCGTTGATCAGTGAATTCTTGTACGCCGTCAGGTACGGCAGAATGGAATTGAAGACGAAGATGAAATAAACCAGCGTCAGGTAGTCCAAATGGTCCCCGTTCCTGATGAAGCACCCCAGGAAGGGGTACAGGCACAGGCACAGGAAAAACACGGCCGCCGCAATGAGGCGGTACACCTTGCGGTAGAATTGAAGCAAGGCGAGAATACGGGGCTGGTCGTTTTCAGCCAGAGGCTTGTAAAGATGGAACACCACGCTGGTTCCAAAGCCGGATTCCAGCAGGGTGACCGCCGCCAGGATATTGGTCAGCAGCCCGTTGAGGCCCAGGTATTCCACGCCGATTTCATTGACGAAAAGCTTGCGCGTCACGAATCCCAGCAGGGTCATCGTGACCATCAGGCTGACGGTTACCAGAAAGTTTTTGCCGGAATTCAGCGTTCTCATCCTTCCCCTTCCTCCTTGTTGAGTTCCACGCTCAGGCGCAGAGCCATTCCCTGGGCGAAGGGCATGAGGCCCCAGACGTCCGAATACATGCCGATTCCCTTGGTATCCCCCTGGCACATGTCCAGCGCTCCGCTGCGGCGCGTCACCCCCATCAGGGCCTTTTCCGCACCAAAGGCGGCATCCAGAAAACAGGACTCCCCGGAGATATGGTAGGCTGTCAGCATCAGCAGGCCCATCAGGGCGGTTCCGGAAGATTCAAAGACGGATTCCGGCCTGGCGACCATCCACCCGAATCCGCCATTCCGCTTGCGGAGGGGCAGAAGTTCGCGGGACAGGGACACAATGCGCTTCGCCATCGCACCCGCCTCCGGTCGTCCGTGGGCTTCCATCAAGCGGTACAGTTCGCACAGCCCCAGCGCATACCAGCCGATACCGCGCGACCAGTCGTACAGCCCCAGGGGATAGCCGCGGTCCATCTCAAACCCGTGGGCCGGAAAAGAGGACCCGGCCAGAAGGGCCGCATCGTATTCCTCCACCTGCCTTGCCGCCAGGTTCCAGTCTTCCTCCCGCCCCGTGCGCGCCGCGCAGGCCGCCGCTAATGGGCAGGCCAGGCCTATGGTGTCCACGTAGCGGACGGCGGGCTGCCCGCGCCTGTAAGCCAGCGTACCCGCCTCCGTCTTCAGGGATTCCAGAAAAGCCAGCGATTTTTCCACCAGCCGCTCCTCCACGCCGCATCCGGCTTCCAGCACGGCATAATCCAGCAGCATCCTGTCCACTTCCCATGTCCCGGGATTTTCCCGCTCCAGATAGTTCACGACCAGTTCATGACTGCCGAGGGCGCCCCGCAGTTTTTCCCTCAAATCCCCGTCATTCCGGTCTCCGGCATAGGCATTCAGGCCCAGGGACAGCCCGGCAAGCTGCCAGCCCTGAATGGCGGCGTCCGCATACGCTCCCCGCAGCATGTCCCAGAGGACCAGCCTTCCCTGGTCCTTTTTGGGGACCGGGGGCATGCGCTTCATCCATGCCGAGGCTTTCCGGGCCAGGGCATCCTGCCATGCGCGGCGGTCCCGCCAGCGGCCGATGCGGATACGGCCCGTCCAAGTCTCCAGGAAACGCCACGCGTCCACGCAGGCCGCCGCTGCCGCAACAACCGCCGCTACGGAAAGAATGGAAACATAAAGAGTCATGACCGTTTCACCAGGGATTCAAGTTCTTTCCGGCAGCCGCGCAGCCGTTCCAGATACGCGGGAAGCACTTTCCCGTATGTCTTCTTGATTTCCTTTTCCCTTTCCATCATCCGGACAAAGGCGTTCCGCAACTCATCCGGGCCGTCCAGCGACTGCACCGGAACCACGTGCCCCTCCTCCGTTCCGAACAGGTCGCGGGCAATCCCGCGCGCCTTGACGGAATACCCCGCCACCAGCGCGGGAACGCCCGTGGAATAAGCGGCGATGGACGCATGCGTACGGGCGGCCACCAGGAACCGGCAACGGGAAATATACCCCTTCAAGTCCCCGCAGGAGGCGTCTTCAATCATGATCACCCTGCCCGTATGGCGGAAACGCCCGTGCAGTTCCGCCAGAGGCCTGCGGTCGTCATTTCCGGCCCACACCACATGGGGAATCAGCGCCACGTTCATTTCCGTATTTTCCAGCAGCCATTCGACAAGCCGGGAATAATTTTCCATCACGGCTCCGGGCCTCGCCTCGTGCCCGATCACCATGGGGCTGACATTGATTCCGGCCATGTTCCCCTCCTTCCAGCCCTCCGGTACTTCCACCTCGTTGGCCGGCAGGGCAAACGCCGGGTCCGGATACAGAACCACGCGGGAAAGGCCGCATTCCCGCAGGGCGTCGTACGTGAGGGACTCCCGCGCCACAATCAGGTCAAACGCCCCAAGGTCCTCCAGCATCCTGCCCTTCATGTCCTCCCTTTCCAGGGAACAACCCCACAGGACCACAGGAACGCCGGCCTTCCGGAGCAATTCGTTCTGGAGGTAGATATGGACGGGTTCCCCGTAGCAGTAATTGTCCCCTCCGCCGCACAGGGCCAGGTCCGCATCCCCAGCTTCCTTCACAATGCCGCCGAAGGCAATCCGGTCAAACGCATCCTTCACCCCCAGAACGTGCAGCCGCATCCACGCCGCAGCCCAGGCCGGGGAAAGCCTCCGGATGGGGCGCCGTTCCGGCAGGACGCGCACCAGGCGGTCCAGGCCGCACCGGACGTCCTGCCCGCAGGCGGAGGAAACAAGGCTGCCCTTTTCAGGACGCAGCAACAGCATGGTGGACCTGACAATCGCCTCGCACCCGTGATTGCCGCTGCCGCCGTGAGGATATAGAAGAATTTTACGCATGGCCGTCTGATGATTTTTTCCCGGCGTACGCCCCTTCCAGGAGCAGGAACAGGCAGAAGGGGAGACGAAGAAAGAGGCAGACTTTCATCCATTCCGGACAGGGAAATGCGCCGGGATGGGCGCGCAGCAACGCGTTTTCCGGAACTTTCAGAATACTGCGGACGGCCTTGAAGCGGTCCTTCACGCCGCGGCACTCCTTGAAACGGTAAATTTCAAACAGGGAATCATACACCATTCCCCACCACCGGGACGCCAGATAATTCTCCACGAGGCCGCCCTGAAGCCCCTGGTCGCGGAAATATTGCCGGACCATCCTGAACTGTCCGGCAATCCATTCAAATTTTTCCGGAACGAACCGCGTGGACAGAGTGCCCTTTTCCGCCCTGCGGTAGAAATAAACGGCCTTGTCCACCGTCCTCAGCCGCCTGATGTGCTTCAGGTAGGCCATGTTGAATTCCAGGTCCTCCCCGTAGGAGACGCCTTCCGGAAAGCGGATGGAATACCTGTCCACCAGCTCCCTGCGGTACAACTTGGCAACGGGCCCGAAGAGCAGGAAGGAGCGGAACAGGCGCACCCACTCCTCCTCTCTTCCGGGGACGGCCTCCAGTTCCACCGGCACGGGCACCGTAAGCACGTCCTTTCCGCCGGCACGCACGGAACGCAGCCCGGCGACGGCCAGATCGCATTCCCCGTCTTCCACGGCGGCGGCCAGAGTCCGCAGGCACGCGGGCTCCACCCGGTCATCCCCGTCAACAAAGCACAGCCACGAGCCCTCCGTTTCTTCAATGCCGCGGTTCCTCGCCGCGGATACGCCCCTGTTCCTCCCCATGTGAACCGCATGGATCCTCTCATGCCGGGTGGCCAGGGCATCGCACAGGATGCCGCTCCCGTCCGTGGAACCGTCATCCACCAGGCAGACGTCAAAATCCGTCAGGGTTTGCCGAAGGACGGAATCCACACATTCTTCCAGAAAATGACCGGCATTGAAAACAGGAATGATAACGGAGACAAAAGACATGCGATTCAATGGTTTGTTTCAAAAAGCCCTTCCAGGGCGTTCATCCGTCCGTCCAAATCAACCCGGCTGCCACCGCGGAGAGCCCGTTCGCCGTAATCCCGGCGATCAGCCCTTTCCGTCAGGATATCTTCCAGAGCGCGGAGCAGGTCCTGCGTATCATTGCCGGCAATCAGGCCGAATTCCCCGTCCCCCAGCTGTTCCCGAACGCCGGAACACAGGGTGGAGACCACGGGAATACCGAGGATCAGGCTTTCCGAAATGACCGTGGAATGCCCCTCGCTGCGGGAAGAACACACCATCCAGTCCGCCGCCCGCATATAGGGATACGGATTTTCCTGATGGCCCAGGAATGTGATCCTGTCCTGCAAGCCCCGCTCCCTGACCAGGACTTCCAGCTTCCGGCCCTCCGGTCCTTCTCCCAGAATCCAGAGATGGAAGGAGAATCCCGCCTGTGCCAGACGGTGGCACGCTTCCACCAGGCGGTCGAATCCCTTCTGCGGGACAAGGCGCCCGGAAGCGCAGAAAAGCGTTTTTCCTTCCGGACGCTGCGGCACGAATTCCGCGGATTTTTCCTTGATGGCCTGCACATCGATCGGATTGTAAAGAACCCTGGCATCGCGCAGGGGACCGGCCAGGGCCACCACGGATTCCTGAACGTCCGGGGAAACGGAAACCACCGTATCAAACCGCCGGTAGGCCCGTTTTTCCTCTTCCGCATTCCTGTACGCCGGCAGCGTCCAGTGATTGGCGGCAAGGTCGATATGCACCCATGCCAGCTTGCGGCTGTCCGCATTGGGGGAGCCGCTGGCAATTCTGGTGGCGTAACCTTCAATGAAGGCCGCTTCCACATCATAGGTTCCGCGGATAAACATGCGGTAAAAGACCGACGGAGGGCAATGCCTGTATACCAGCAACTTCAACTTGTTCCCCGCCTTGATTTTCAAACGCGTCCAAAACCCGTCCCCTTGCCGCAGGGAACCAAGCAAAAAGCGGAAGGCAATATTCCGGGGATAACCGGACGGTACGTCCTCCTTTTTCAGGCAATATACGGAAATATTCCATCCGCTCCCTTCCCAGCGGTTCAGCAGGGTTTGCAGAATTTTTTCTGCTCCGCCGCCCGTCAGGCTGTTGACGAAAAACACGATTCTTTTTTTCATTTTCCCGCCCCCTCCAGCAAACGTTCCACCTCCCGGACGGCAGTCGCATAGGCCACCTGCCGGCCTCCCAACGCCGCCTTTTCCCGCCATTCCGCACACGATTCCCTGCCGGACACGAAGTCCTCCAGGGCACGGGCCAGAGCCTCGTCGTCATTATCCACCATGAGGCCAAAGCGGCCCATTCCCAGCTGTTCCCTGATGCCGGAGCATTCTACCGCCAGAACGGGCACACCCAGAATGAGGGCTTCCGTCACGACGGTACTCATTCCCTCGCTGCGGGAACTGCACACGAACAGGTCCGCACCCGCCATCCACGGGTAGGGATTTTCCAGAAAACCGGGCATCAGCAGGGATTCTGAAACTCCCAGCCCGGCAGCCAGCCGTTCCAGATCGTTTCTGAGGCGTCCTTCTCCAAGAAGAACCAACTCTGCGGTTCGGCCCCGCTCTTTCAGCCGGGCAAGAGCGCGGATAAGCCTGTCAAATCCCTTCTGTTCTTCCAGACGCCCGGCGGAAATGATCCTGAAACACTTCTTTTCAGGAACTCCCTCCACGGCGGCGGATTTAGCCAGCACCTCGTCCCGATCCACCGGGTTGTGCACGACGACGGACCCGGGATGCGTTCCAAAACGCCTTTCAAAAGCCTCCTTCACCGTCCGCGACACATGCGCTACTGCGTGAAAACGTCCATAAGCCCTTTTCTCCTCGTCCAAAGACCGGAACACCACTCCCTGCGTCCAGGGCCTGGCTTCCAGGTCCACATGCACCCAGGCTATTTTCCTGGTCTCCCCGGCCTTTCCGCTCTTTCCCCCCGGCGCGGCCGCCAGCAGGCGGGTGGGCAGCCCTTCCGTGAAAGCCGCCTCCACATCATAATCTCCGGCAATGCGCCACCGATAAATCCAGCTAGCGGGCAAAAAACGATACACCAGCGCATACTTCACCCGATAAAGCCAGCCAGAGCCGCCCACGATGAAGCGGTAGCGGGCATGTTTCCGGACCTCATCCCGGTACTGCCCGCAGTCCACGACAGCGCATACCGTCACGTCGAATTTGTCCCGGTCCAATCCGCGCACCAGGCCGGAAAGGATTTTTTCAGCTCCTCCTCCGGAGAGGGATTCCACCAGAAACAGGACTTTCAGACGGGAATGCGGCATAAAACGGACTTTCAAATGAATTATTTTTCCGCACACGGAGAGGAGGTATCCAGACTCCTGTACACGGCATACCCGCGGGAAGAACGGCCATGAGGCTCCACATCGCACAGGACGATGCCCATGCGTTTCAGCTCCCCGTTTTTCCATATCTTCTGCAATCCGGCCAAATCACGCTTCTTCACGCAGCCGGCCCGCATGACGTACAGCGTGACGTCGGCCAGACGGGCGACGATGTGCGCATCCGCCAGGGAGGAATAGGGAACGCAGTCCATGAAGATGAAATCATACTGTTCCTTCAATTCCTCCATAAGCTTTCTGATGCGATCATGCAGCAACAGCCGGGAAGGATGGTCCGGCAGGGTTCCAGCAAACAAATAATCCAGATGGGCGGAAACTGGGGACTGTTCCACCAGGGAACGCCAGCCGCCTTCCCCGGCCTGTTCCAGATCTCCTATGCCCGGTTTCCCGGCTCCGCCCAGCAGGGAACTGAGCGATCCTTTCCTTAAATCCATATCCATCAGGAGCACCTTTTTTCCGGCCACGGCCAGGGAAAGGGCCAGGTTCACGGAGAGATAGGTCTTCCCTTCCCCGGAACAGGTGGACGTAATCAGGACGCTGAGGGGTTTTCCCGCATTCTCGTCGGAAAGGGCCACCATGCGTTCCGCCAGCAGGGGGAAACATTCGGACAACTCGGAAGGCTCCTCCAAATTCACCACGATTTCCTGGTTCTTCAGCTTCCGCAGCTTGCGCGGCAGTTCCCCGTATACGGGAATGGCGGTCAGGGCTTCTATTTCCTTCCGGCGCTTTACGTTGGAGTCCAGCATCGCGGCGACTACGCACAGGACCACGGGAATGGCCAGTCCCGCCAGGAATCCCACCATCAGAATTTTGGGAACGTTGGGCTCCAGGGGGCCGTTGCCGCCCCGCACATCGTCCACCATCCGCGCATTGTCTTCCGTAGCGGCCAGGGCCAGGGAATTTTCCTCCCTCTTGTTCAGCAGAAGAACGTATAGGGACTCCCGGACGCGCTGCTCCCGGTCAATGTAGTTGACGTCCCGTTCCCTGCTGGAGACGTTCCTGATGTGCTCCCGCGTCTTTTCATGCTGGTCCTGGATGTTCTTCTTCTTGACCAGCAGGGAAGTATAGTAATTGTTCACGGAACGTTTCAACGCATCCTTCAGGGAGGACAAATTGGCTTCCAGCTCACGGACAATCGGATTGTTGTCCCCCGCATTCACCTTCAGGCTGGTCTTCTTCAGCAGGGTGTCGTTGAACACGCCGATCTGGTCCCGGATGCCCATGTCCGCTATTTTCGAATTGATGGGGACCAGCCTCGCATCGTGTTCCGCCTCTTCTTCCAGATACTGCTTCAGGTATTCAATGGACTTGATCTCCAGCTCCAGCTCCCTCAAATCCTTCTTGTCATTGATGCTGTTCTCATATTCTTCCGTGAGGGCGGTGGACAGGTCCGTCAGGATGTCGGTCTCCTTTTTCAGCTTTTCAACGGCCAGGTCATTTTTTCTCATTTCCTCGCTGATGACAGCCAGGCGCTCCCCGATGAATTTGTTCGTCTTCCTGCCGCGCGTGTTTTTCTCCTTCAGGGACGCCTCATTGTAAAAATGGACGATGCTGTGCAGGATGTTCTCCGCCTTCACCGGATTGTTGCAGCGCATGGAAATATTGACCAGGTTATTCTTTCCATTTGCCTTTTTGACGGTCAATCCGCTTCTCAGCCCCACCGCCGCATTCCTGACGGAGGTTTTCCTGACAATCACGGGGACGTTCAGTGCGGCTTCACTGAACCGAGGCGTTTTCTCCACGATGAACGTCAGGGAGTCGAAGCGCACTTCCTTGCCGAAGGTTCCCGTTTCCTGCCCCTGGCGGTCCTTTTCATCCTTCTCCAGCCGGAATTCCGTCTCCGAAAGGGGAACCACGCGGAACCTGGCGTCCGCCGCCTCTCCTTCCTGCGTGAATTGTACCGCAATGGGGGAATCCTGATAAATTTCCACCTTGCGGAACTTGTCCTTCTTCCAGTAGGTGACGTCCAGCTTCAGCTTCCGGACTACCGTTTCCAGCAAGGAATGGGAGGAAAGCAGGAATATCTCGTTATCCAGATTGGTGGCGGCCGTGTTGACGATTCCATTGGTGGAGGCCAGCACCGTGGCGGCCACGGACTCCTTGGGGTAGTCGTCCTTGATGAGGATGGTGGTGGCCTTTCCGTAAACCTGGGGCTGCCGCGCCGCATACAAATAGGCCAGGGGGAGGCAGACGCACAGGGAAAGCACGCACCAGTACCATTTCCGGACAATCCGGGCCAGGATGGCCTTGGGACTGGGAAGCAGGGATACCGAAGCAGCGCCGCCGGCCCCCAGGGATTCCGTCTTGGGAGAAAGGTCTTTCATGGGATTTTAAATGCAGAAGGCCAGAATGACCATGGCAATGGAAGTGCCGGAAATCAGGTAGGGATAAATCTGGAGTTGTTCGCTCCGCGTATTCACCTTCCTGTCCGATGGGGTGACGTAAATGACGTCGTTCTGCTGGATGTAGTAGTAGGGGGAATGGAACAGGTCGCTATTGCGCAGGTCCACCTTGGACGCGATGCGCTCTCCTCCGGATTCCCGGATGATGTAAATGTCGCGGTTGCCGTCCATGTTCAGGTCTCCGGCCTTGCTCAACGCTTCCAGCAGCGTCAGGCGTTCTCCCTTGATTTCATAATTGCCCGGCTTGGACACTTCCCCGAGAACGGAGAATTTGAAATTCATCAGGCGCACGCTGACGGCAGGGTCCTTGATGTACCCTTCCCGGATGATCTCGTTTTCAATGTCGTTCGCCAGCTGGGTGCAGGTTTTGCCCACAGCCTTGATTCTTCCCAGCACGGGGAACACGATATCGCCGTCCGTATTCACGAAGTAGCCGCGCTCGTCGTCCCTGGGGCTGGAAACGCTCCCGCTGTCCTTGTTGAACATCTGGGCGAGGGTGGGATTCTTGCTGCTGACGGAGATGAACAGGCGGTCGTCCTTCTTGATGACTATTTTATACTCCTTCCTGATGGAGGATTTCTGGTCCAGCACCAGGTTTTGGACGTAATTGACTTCTTCCGGCTTGACGCAGGCGGGGAGGGCGCACACCAGAGCAGAGGCTACCAGAAGGCGGCTCCAGAGGGCGGGACGGCGGAATGGATGTAGGTATTTCATTGGATGGATCAAGCAGAGTTTAGATGGTGAGGATTTTTTTTGAGTCCAGGTAGTCGTATTTCTGATAAGGGGAATTGTTGCTTTTGTATTCGGGTATCAATTGTTTCATGGCGCGTACGGTATCTTCCAGACGACGGGATTCCGCATGCTGCACCAACTTTTCAAAGGCGTCTTTCAGCTCGGACATGTCGTACTTTCTGGCCTCGAAAATGCGGATGCGCTTGTGGGCGGTTTCCCGGGTCTGCTCGTAATCCGTCAGCAGCTCCTCATAAAGTTTTTCCCCGGGGCGCAGGCCCGTGAAGACAATACGAATATCCTTCAGCGGAGAAAGCCCCGCCAGGCGGATCATTTTCTTCGCCAGCTCAACGATTTTCACTTGCTCGCCCATGTCGAACACGAAAATCTCTCCGCCGGAACCCATGGCGTTCGCCTGGAGAATCAGGCGGCAGGCTTCCGGAATGGTCATGAAATAACGGACGATTTCAGGATGGGTCACCGTGACGGGCCCTCCTTTCTTGATCTGTTCCTTGAACAGGGGAATGACAGAACCGGCGCTCCCCAGCACGTTGCCGAAGCGCGTGGTGATAAACACGGTGGAGCCTTCCCCGTTCTCCCGCCGCAGGGATTCTCCCAAACTCTGGACGTACATTTCAGCCAGCCGCTTGGTCGCCCCCATCACGCTGGTGGGGTTCACCGCCTTGTCCGTGGAGACCATGACAAACCGTTTGACGCCGTATTTGACGGCCAGGGAGGCTACGTGCATGGTTCCCTTGACGTTGTTGATCACGGCCGTGCAGGGGTCTTCCTCCATGATGGGGACATGCTTGTAGGCGGCGGCGTGGAAAATCAGGTCGGGACGGTACTGCCACATACAGTATTCCAGCTGGCGCCGGTGGCAGATGCTGGTGATGCTACTGGCGACGGAAACCTGAGGATAGTCTTTTTCCACTTCTTTCCGTATCAGCCACAAGGGCGTTTCCGCGTGGTCCAGCAACACGATCCTCCGGGGGGCAAACCGGCACAACTGCCTGACCAGCTCGCTGCCGATGGAGCCGGCGGCGCCCGTCACCATCACCACGCTGTCCTTAATCCCTGCGGAAATCGTCCCTTCGTCAATGTTGATTTCCTCCCGGTCCATCAAATCTTCAATCTGCACGTCGTCCACGGCCACGCCGGAATAATCATGAAACGACTGGAAGAGGTCATGGGAAATGAGAAGGCTGATTCCCCGTTCCAGGCAAACGTCAGCCAACTTTTTTTCTTCGAGAAGGTCATCCTTGCCTACGAAAATGATGGCCGAAGCCTTGAATATGCCCAAAACGTCCTCCACCTCGGAAGCTTCACGCACAAAACGAACGGGAATATCCCTGATCGTTCTTCCGTCCGCCTGCTGTTCAGACGTCAGAATGCCCACAATTTCATATTCCTCGCTCTTCAGGCTCCTGATCAGGGAGGCCTTCAGCAGGCAGGCGTCCAGCTTTCCGGCAAGGGCCACCCTCTTTCGTCCGGAAGTGGTGATGGAGGAAAGAGACTCCTCCGCATGGAAATGGTCCAGCCAGTTTCTGCCGCCGATACAGGCCAGACGCCCCCCAATCAGCGCCAGGCTGGTCAGCATGAAGTTGAACACCACGCCGGCAAAGTGTACCTTGTAATAACCTGGCCAGATGCAGGTATAAGTAAGGCTCACGAGCACGCACGCCAGCAGGATGGCTCCCATTAGCCTCTGAATGTCCTTCAGGGTGGTGTATCGGATCATGCTCCTGTAAACGCCGGAGTTCCAGAGAATGACGCCGGTGATCGCCATGTCGATGAAGAGGATGTAGGGGAGGTTGGGAACCAGCCAGTTCCCCCGATAGAGGAATCGGCAGTACAAAAAGGCCAGCATCGTCGTCATCAATGACACGGCCAGATCCAGCGCGAAAACAAATTTCTCGCTGGAGTTCAATAAATAATGTCTCGCGTAATAGAGGAAGCGCGCGATGGGATTATGATCCGTCCGTTCCATGAACATGAAATTTAAAGGGTTGCCATAACGTCCATGATGCGGTCCATGTCCTCCCCGGTGAGAGAAGCGCCCGAAGGCAGGCACAGGCCCTGTTCAAACAGGCGGTCCGACACGCCGGCCCCATAAAACGGGCAGGAGCGGAACACGGGCTGCAAGTGCATGGGCTTCCAGAGGGGGCGGCTTTCCACGCCGGCCTTCAGGAGCGCCAGCCGCAGCTCTTCCCGGTCAAAACGGGCTTCCTCCGGATGGATCTGCACGCAAGTCAGCCAGTGGTTGGAATGGTAGCGGGAATCCGGATTTTCCAGCAGGGACAGCCCCGGCACGCCGGAGAGCCGGCGGCGGTAGTCTTCATGAATGCCGCGCCTCTTTTCCAGGAAGGCGGGGAGGGAGAGCATCTGCCCGCGGCCTATGCCCGCGCACACGTTGCTGAGGCGGTAATTGTAGCCGATGCGCGCGTGCTCATAATGCGGAGCCTGCTCCCTGGCCTGGGTGGCGTAAAATTTGACCCTGTTCCGGGATTCCTCGTCCGGGCAGCACAGCGCGCCGCCACCGGAGGTGGTGATGATCTTGTTCCCGTTGAAGGAGAAGGCGCCATAGGTCCCGAACGTCCCGCACTTGCGCCCCCGGTACTCGGAGCCGAGCGCCTCGGCAGCGTCTTCCAGCACGGGAATGCCGTATTTCCCGGCAATTTCCATGATTTCCGCCATGCTGGCGGGCATGCCGTAAAGGTCCACCGGAATCATGGCTTTGGGTGCGCGGCCCGTCTGCCTGATGCGGTCCCTAATGGCTTCCTCCAGCCATTCCGGAGACATGTTCCACGTCTTTTCCTCACTGTCCACAAACACGGGGGAAGCCCCCTGGTAAATAATGGGATTGGCGGAAGCGGCAAACGTCATGGACTGGCAGAGGACTTCATCTCCCGGCCCCACTCCCAGCATCACCAGCCCCAGATGAAGGGCAGAAGTGCCGGACGCCAGGGCCACCACATGCGTTTCCCCCAGGTATTCCTCCAGTTCCCGTTCAAAAGCGTCCACGTTCGGGCCCACTGTCGTCACCCATTTCGATTCAAAGGCTTCACGCACGAACCTTTCCTCCGCCTCCCCCGTGCAGGCAAGAGAGAGCCAGATGGCGGACTTCTTTTCCGGCGCGGGGGACGGCTTCTTGTTCAGCACGGCGGGGCAGCCCGCATAAGTTCCCTCCTCCAGCGCATCCCGCACCAGGGTGGAATTGGCGCCCAGCACGACGTTCCGCTTCACCGTGCGGCACGGGAGCACCACGGACGCCGCTCCCAGGAAGTTGGCGTTCCCCAGCGTCACGCCGCCGGATATCTTGCTGCCGTTGGCCACGACGTTCCAGTTCTCCAGCGTCACGTCATGGCCAATCAGGGAACCGCAACTGAACAGGTTGAAGTCCCCCATTTCCACATGGCAGCTGAAAATATGGCCGAAGCTGATGACGTTCCCCTTCCCCATGACCATCCGGTCACGGTCATAAAACTTTACATCCGGCGCGATGATATTGGGAAAATCCAGCAGCGGATTATCCAGCAGGCCGGAAATGCGCTCCAAAGCCCGCGGCGAAGCGATCGCGATCACGACGGAAAGAGGTTCCTTCCACGCATTCAGGTCTTCCACCGGGCCCAGCACGCAGCCATACTCATTTTCCGTTCCGGCGGGGACCCCGTCATCAAAGAAACCTATCAAATTCCAGGAGGGGGATTCCCCGTTGATTGCCCGGAGGCAGCAGGCCGTTTCCCTGCCGAATCCCCCGGCGCCGACGATTGCTATATTCTTTTTCATTTTCCAGAACCCGTAAATTTTTCCATGGTGGCGCTGCCTTCGGCGCTGATGCCCTGGCGCCGGACCACCTTTGCCAGCGTTAACAGAATGATGCGCGCATCCAGCAAAAAGCTCAGATGGTCCACATACCAGACGTCCAGTTCAAATTTGCGCTCCCAACTGATGGAATTGCGCCCGTTGACCTGGGCCCAGCCCGTAATGCCGGGCCTTACGTCATGGCGGCGCGCCTGCTCCGCACTGTACAGGGGCAGGTATTCCGGCAGCAGCGGGCGCGGGCCTACAAAACTCATCTGCCCCGCCAGCACATTGAACAACTGGGGCAGCTCATCCAGGGACAGGGAGCGCACCAGACGCCCCGCGCGCGTCAGCCGCCGTTCATCCGGCAGCAACACCCCGAGGGCATCCTTTTCATCCGTCATCGTCTTGAATTTGACGATGCGGAACAATTTGCCGTGACGGCCGGGACGCGTCTGGCGGAAAAACGGCGTGCCGCGATTGGCTGCGGCCAGAAGCACCGCCAGCACCAGGAACGGGACCAGCAGCGCGGCCAGCGCAACCAAGGCGATGGAAAAATCCAACACCCTCTTGATGCAATTCCCGTAAATCATGCCGACACCCTCCCGTAAAAATGCACCAGTGCTTCCCACACGATCCGGCAGCTGAAGCGGCTTTTCACCTGCTCCGCCGCCTGCACCCCCATTCTCCTGCGCCGCTCAGGATCATCCCGGAGGGCCGTCATGGCCTGCCGCAGGGCCTCTTCATCCCGCGCCGGGACCAGCAGGCCGTTCACACCGTCCTTCACAATCTCGTTACACCCGCATATATCCGTGGCAATGGAGGGCAGTTCCATGGCCCCCGCCTGAAGGAGGGAATTGGGGAATCCCTCCCGGTAGCTGGGCAGCACGAACACGTCCGCCGCCTCCAGCCAGGGCCGGATATCCTCCTGAAAACCGGGACGGAACACACCGGGCACGTCCAGATCCACCCCGGAGCAATCCTCCGTCCATCCCACCAGCGCCAGAAAAACGGGCGCTCTTTCCGCCTCCGCGCGCAAAGCGGAAAACGCGGCAAGCAATTCACGGACGCCCTTGTCTTCCGTAATCCGCCCCACAAAAACAAACAGCACGGCCTTCTCCGGCAGTTCCAGGCTCTTCCTCATTTCCTGCCGCCAGCCGGAGCGGCGGAAATAATCCGGATCAATGCCGTTGACGTTGCCGTGGGCCAGGATTTCCAGGGGCTTGCCTGTTATCTTTCCCGCCAGCAATTGCCGCCGGACGCCCTCCCCCTCCGGGATGACGTGCGTCGCAAACAGGCAGGTCAGGCGGTCCATCTGCTTGAGCAGGAATTTGAAGGCCCCTTCCCGGTAGGGAAAAATCAGGCCGGTGAAGGTATGGACCCTGACCGGAACACGGGCCAGCGCCGCCGCCGCCATGCTCAGCAGGCCGGCCTTGGGGGTGACGGAATGCACTCCCCACGGGCGCTCCCTGCGGAACAGGAGGAACAGGCGCCACAGGCTTTTCAAATCCTTCCACAGGGAAATGGACCGCTCTATCTCAAGCTCCACGGTTTCCACCCCTTCGCGACGGCGGATGCGCGCATGTTCCGCGCCGGGGGAAGCCACGGCAAGAACGTCAAAAAACCCGTTTAGGTAATTCAACTGCCCCTTGAGCAACAGGTCCAGCGAGATGGGGGAAGCCGCAACCCGGATGAGCTTCCTTTTCATGCGTTGTAAATATTCATGTAAAAGGTGAAGGCGTAAATAACCGGGATGAAGCAGGCCAGTTTCTTCTCCTGGTCCGCCCAGAACCTCTGCTTGAAAAAGGGATAGATGAACACAAAACCCATCAGGAACCAGGAAAGCTGGGCGAACCTGTTGCTGAACGCCGCATACATGCAGAGAATCCAGAACGCGTTGGCCGCAATGTAGATGTTTAGTAGCCACGTATACATCACGTCCCGGTACTCCTCCCTGAACAGGAAGTAACAGCCCGTAGCAATGGGCAGCGCGCTGTAAATCAGGAAATCCCAGCGGAAACCCACGCTGCTGAACAGAGGGGAGGACGCCTTCAATTCGTCCGCCTGGTTGATGTAGAGGGTGAGGCGGGGGTCATCGAAAAAGCCGGAGGAGGCAATCATCTCCCCAATGGCGGGTCCCGCCAAGATGACGGCCAGAATACTCCCCACCCATCCCGCCACATAATACCGCGTATCCGTGACGAACCAGGCGCAGGCTCCCGCGGCGGCCAGCAGCATCATGGATTTGTGCAGGCTGGCGGCTAGCACGGCGCAAAGGAGCATCATCTTAAGATTATTGCGGAAGGTGAGGCCCAGAATCATCACGGAGGCGGCCATCCCGTTGCGGACGCCGTTGACCCCGTATACCCAGAAGGTGAACATGGCGCACGCAACCAGAAAGGGAATGAACCACCTGGCCCCGAATATCCTGTAACTGGCCAGAGCCAGAGCGCCTACGTACACCGCGGAACAGGTCAGGAAATAATCATGCACATTGCCGTGCTGCACCCATGCATGCAGAATCACGGCAAACAGCCATTCCCCCTTCATGCCCGTCAACTGGGCTTTCCAGTTGCCCTCTTCCTCCTGCTGAAGATGCTGGAATTCAGCGGCGTAATTGATGGTATCCCCAAACTCCGGGCTGACGGGGCGCGCCCCCATGTACAGAATCAGGGCGACGACGAACAAAAAGCCGGCAAGACTGTCCAGCCTGGTTGTGGAAGAGGAATAAATTCCCCCCGTTCCCGCCTGATAAACCGCACCAAGAATTAAAAAAAGGATGGTCCAGTTAAACAATGCAGTGTATGAGGAAATGGGAATAAAATCGAAACACATGCCAAGGCAAAAACGGGCGCGGCCGGACATTAGCGGATTACCAGTCCGCAGGGTGAATACAGGCACAGCAAAGCTGGCAAATTCAGCTTCTTACACAAACAGAAAAAACTGTCTTTTTTGTTAGAATAAAAACACAGAAACTTCTTAAAGTTTATATTGTCAGAATCTTCGTTTGACAGCGGACTGGTAATCCGGTTTAATATTTCGCTCTCAAAAAGCGTTTTTTCTTTTCATTCATCATTATATATTGAATATGAAGAAAATAGCAAATGATGCTAACTAGATGACAATGCAGAAAACACTTTTCCGGCATTGCGCGGCGCGCCCGGATGGCCTATCCTCTTCCCCGCCCCGGGCCATGTTCCCTGTTCTACCTGCAGGCAGGCCATCCGTTCATGGCGGCGGGCCCTTGCGATTTCATTTGCTCCCTCGGTCTCATGCACCATCCTGTTCAAGCCACACCGGACGCGCCCCTCGTCAGCATCATCATTCCCGTATACAATCTGGAAACGCGCGTTTCCTCCTGCCTGGACAGCCTGCTGCGCCAGACCTGGTCACCGCTGGAGATCATCCTGGTCAATGACGGCTCCACGGACCGCACGGCCCATGTCCTGAACGCGTACGCGGCGCTTCACCGGAACATCACGGTCATCACCCGGGACAATGCGGGTGTAGACGCCGCGCGCTACGCCGGCATGGACGCGGCAGCGGGTGAATACGTGATGTTCGTGGACGGGGACGACGCCCTGTTCCCGGACAGCGTGGAAGCCATGGTTCAAATGGCCGCGCGGGAACGGGCGGACGTCGTCATCGGCGACTATGTCCGCTACCTGGACCGCTTCGGGATCTTCCGCAGAAAGGACGGCTGCATCACGCACAGCCGGACCGTGGAGAGGGAGGAATTCCGGGCGTCCTATTATTCCGGCTTCTTCGGCATGGACAGGCACGGCCTGTTCTACACCTACGGGAAAATGTGCATCAAGCTTTACAGGAGGGAATTCCTGTTGTCCGCCCGCCCCTCACCCAGCGGACTGAGGTATGCGGAAGACCAGTTGTTCAATCTCCAGGTCTTCCCCCGGGCGGAAAGAGTCGCCCTGCTGGCAAAGGATGTGTACGTGTACAAATTCGGCGGAGTGACGGGAAATCTCACGCTGTCCCTGTTTGACGACATGATCCGCCTGCATTCCCGCAAAATGGGCATGACGGACCGGGAAGACTGGAAAAAAAGCGAATTGAGGGCGTTCCTGAACAACGTCCGCAGTTTTCTGGCAACCCTAGCCGTTTCAGGCCAGCTCACGGCGCGCCGCATGCCGGAAGCCCTGCAAAAGCTGAACGAAAGTTCCATCTGGCGCCAGGCACTGGAAGCACATCCCGGAGTTGACGACGGTTTCTTTTCCGCCATGCGCCGGAACGACCACGCCGCGGCATACCAGGAACTCAGCCGGAACACCTTCCTGAAAAAAGTCTCCTACAGGTTGCGCAGAATCATTCTGAAACTGGTCCGGTAAGGCGGCGCGCTCCCCTTTATTTTCCGGAAGGGATATGCCTGCTGAACGGGGTCTTTTCCCGGTCCACGGGCATGCCGTGTTCATTGAACCACGGGAACATGTCCTTCCCCAGCGCAATGCTGATGACGGCTACGGTGTCATCCATGTTATAGCGGTGGTCCATTCTGGCGGGAACATATTTCCGCTTGGCCCGGAAGTATTTGGAGAGGAACTCCGGGTCCATGCCGCGGAGCTGTTCAAAGACCCAGAACGACTTGCCCCAGTGTATTTCGTTTTTTCTGCCTCCGTCCAGCCGGACGGCTCCGGGGCGTTCCGTGTTGCCGTAGATGTCGTACACGGTCATGTCCGGGTCCAGGGTGCTGGCGCGGCGGATCGTGTTTTCAATGCGGCGTTTGCCTTCCTCCGGATAGCCCAGGTCGCCCATGACCACGTCCCCCACGTAGGTGGCGATGGGCTCGTTCCATACCTCGGGATGGGGAAGCACCCAGGAGTGGGTGAATTCATGGCACAGGAATTCGATCATGCCCTTCTTTTCCTTCGGAAAATTCTCCCAGAAGACGGCCAGGCCCACATAGCCTCCGGCGGAAAAACCCCCGCCTCCGGTCGCCAACAGCCCCACCTGGTTTCCCATTCCCTGGGAAAGAGGCACGCCGAGGCGTTTTTCCATGGCGGGGCGGCATTGGGCCTCAATCTTGATCATGTCCTGGAAGTAGGGCGCCAGATAATCGGAATAATGGAACGTCACGCCATCCACTACTTTCGAATTTCCCATCCGGGTGGAACCTACCGCGGGCAGCGGCTTTTCTCCGCTCACTTCCTTGCCGGAAGCGGCCTCTTTCAGCACGGGCGTCACCCATTCCCTGTTCAGGGCATCCTTGCCGTCAGGGTTGTTGCCCAGCAAATTGCGGGCAACGGCAATCAATGTTCCCTTTCCTTCCTTCCTGCGGGCCATCACGGTGGCCTGCGCGGAATCCTGCACGAGGGTCTCCCACTTTCCTCCCGGTTTCAGCACCAGCACGCTCACGTTGTTTCCGGCAACGGCGGAAGAACCGCCCACAGCGGAAGTCAGGAAAAAGGGGGGCACGGCTTTTCCTTCAAACCGGGCGCCGAATTCGGAGAGCAGCAGGTTCTGGCCTTTTGTTCCCGCATTCCCGGCAATCAGCACGCAGCCGCCCTGCCGCAGGAATTTCTTCAGAAAGGCGACGTCGCGGGCATTATAGCGCACGTTGCCGTCACAGCCCAGCAGGGCGATCAGGTTGATATTCTCCGTATCCAGATCATAGAGGTTGCCCCAGTTGCTCAGGACAACCTGGTCGGGAAGATACTGGCTGCGGAATCTGCCGTCCGCATAGAAGGAGAATTCATGGGACAGGTCGGCAATGCCGTGAACGCGGACATTCTCCGCGGACTGCGCGAAAAGACCGGACAGGCAGAGGAACAGGGACGGGATTAGTTTGGGGAGCCACATATATGGAATCTATACGGAGCAAATTCATGGGGTTTTTCATCAACCTTGCTCTCCCGCCGCCGCAGAGCCGTCCCCGGTTACGGAACAGCCGTCCGGGAACCTTGCGGCAGGTTCCCGGACGGCGTGAATTCAGGCCAGCATGGACCTGGCCATGTCTGACAGATCGTCGTCATACACGAATTTGCAGCGGTCTCCGCGCTGCTTGAACAGTTCGAAGAAACGCGGCATGTCTTCTTCTGGAATGGAAAAGCCCAGCGCATCCAGCCGCATTTTCACGGCGTGCCTGCCGGAATGCTTGGTCAGGGGCAGTTCCGTAGGGCCCCAGCCTATTTCCTCCGGGTCCATGATTTCATAGGTACTGCGGTTTTTCAGGATGCCGTCCTGATGAATGCCGGAACCGTGGGAAAAGGCGTTCGCCCCCACCACGGCCTTGGAACGGGGAACGGCCATGCCGCTCATCTCCGCCACGATGCGGCTGGTTTTCACCAGCTCCCGCGTCCGGATGCCGGTTTCCAGGCCGGAGAAGAAGTCCGGGCGGGAATGGACCGCCATGACGACCTCCTCCAGCGCGGTGTTTCCGGCCCGTTCCCCGATGCCGTTGATCGTCCCCTCCACCTGCCGGGCTCCGGCCCGGATGGCCGCCAGGGAATTGGCCACGGCCATCCCCATGTCGTCATGGCAGTGGACGGAAATGACGGCGCGGTCCACGTTGGGGACGTTGGACTTCAAGTAGGAGATCAGGCGGTGGAATTCATCCGGCATCGTGTACCCCACCGTATCCGGGATGTTGACGATGGAGGTTCCCGCGTCAATGACGGCTTCCACCACCTCCGCCAGAAAATCGGGTTCCGTGCGGGAGGCGTCCTCCGCGGAAAACTGCACTTCCCGGCACAGCCCCGCGGCCAGGGAGACGCCCTTGACGGCCATCGCCAGAATTTCCGCGCGGCTCTTGTTCATCTTGTACTGGCGGTGAATGGGGGAAGTCGCCAGAACGAGGTGGATGCGCCCCCGGTCCCCGGCCGGAGACACGGCCTCATGAACGGCCAGAATGTCTTTTTCCACGCAGCGGGCCAGACCGCAGACGCGGCTTGACTCCGTGCGCTCCGCCACGGTGCGGACGGCCTGGAAGTCGCCGTCGGAAATGACGGGAAACCCGGCTTCAATGACGTCCACGCCCAAGGCTTCAAGCTGCATGGCTATCCGCACCTTCTGTTCCACGGTCATGGCGGCTCCGGGGCACTGTTCCCCGTCCCTCAGCGTCGTATCAAAAATATGTATGTGTTTTTTCATTACAGTAAAAAAAGTGGTAAGAGTTCATTCCTTCCAAACAGCGCGCGCCGGTTCCCGTTTTCCGGGGTTCGCCAGGCAGCGCCAATCAAGACCAGCCGTTTACTTCCCTCGCGCCGGAACGGCTCACCGGCGCATATCAAGATATCTTCACGGACTACCGTCCGAGAAGCAGCAATAGACGACCTTGAAGGAACAGGGTGTTCATCTTGCCTATTTTTACTATTAATTCTCCCACATTGAAACAGAGAGGAGACAGGAGTGATGTTGCACCTTCCCCCCAAATCTGTCAAGGCCATACCACTAATATTACTTTATTCAATTTATAACAAATACTTTATTGATTCGTTACCTATGAATAAGTGAAAAGCTACTCAGTTAGAACATCCTAACTGAGTAGCTGATTAATTCCGTTTACCTATGAATCCCAATAAGTTTCAATCCACGCACCCATTAAGGATGCGACATCGGTCATGATTATTCCAGGATACTACTCCCTAGTTTAATCCATGCATCCAAACAGGATGCAACTACCCTCAAGAATTATAGTTCCAATAATTCTTGAGTAATAAGGAGAAGGTAGCTCCTATGGCTAGAATTATCTATAAGAAATTGAAAATTGTCAAATCTCTCAGGAGCTCTCAGGAAAATATTTTTTATTTGGATTTATAGGTATATTTTCTCTTGTAATGCCCATCTACCAAAGATATGATATCTCTTGTTCTAAACAAAGAGAGAGAAGTACGTCAATACTCCTCTCTCTATTGTTGAACACAACCTCGTGGAGAGATTGATATCAGTTCAGCTTTGTAGCAAGCACCTTATAAAGGTTCATGGTGATGATGTCAATCCGGGAAACAAGGTACACCATCATAAACATCATGATTTATGCAACAAAAATCAAATTGAAACCAGGCCGCATTTATCCGCATTCCGCATTAGAAATCTCAACAATCTACCTTGTTGGAGTCCAAAATGAGAGATTTTATGCAAAGGAAGTTGTGTATGATCTTGTTAAACAAGGCTATATTATACAGGTAAACATAAGCCCCCATTATCCAAAACTTATTGCTGCCATTAGTTCAGAAGGAGAAAAATATGTGCGTTCGGAACCTAATGATACAGTGCAGGACAACCTGTTAAGGCTACCTCAAATCTAACTCTATATTATTCATTAATTCAGCAGATTATTAATATTCAATCAATAATCCGTTTTTATTAAATTAAAAGACTCTTCTCTTTCGCGGTTCCCCTTACATCTCCTGATGGGAGCGTATTTCCTGAATGGAAATGGACAGGGAGGCGCGGCCCCGGTACACGTTCCGGTCAATGGTGAAGGCAATGTCCCAGGGGGGATTGGGGAGTTCCCGTTCCGCCCCGTTGAAGAAGATGGCGTCACGCTCCACCATGCCCTGGCGCATGAAGAGCTTCAGATGGTTGGTTCCCACGCGCTTGGGCGGCTCCGTGGGGAAGACGTCGGAGCTCATGAAGAGGGGCTGGGGGTTGGAGTTGCCGAAGGGTTCCAGCTTTTCATAGCTGTCCAGCAGATCCAGGGTCAGGGCCTGGAAGGAGACTTCCATGTCTATGTTCAGCACCGGGCAGCGCTGTTCCTCCGTGGTGGTCTCCGAAACATAGCGGTTGAAGGCCCGCCGGAAGTCGTCCATGCGGGATTCCTCAATCACCAGGCCCGCCGCCATGTCATGGCCGCCGCCGGAAACCAAAGTGTCCGCGCACTGATGGATGGCCTGCACGAGGGAGACGCCGGGGATGGAACGCCCGGAGCCCTTGCCCACCCCGCTTTCATCAAAGGCGATGACGAAGGTCGGCTTGTGGTACCGCCGCATGAGCTGGGAAGCCACAATGCCCACCACGCCGGGATGCCACGCGCGGGAGCCTAGTACAATGACGTTGTCCCGCTCCGGGTCAAAGGAGTTGTGGAGCATTTGGACGGCGTCCGTCCTGATGGCTTCCTCCTCTTCCTGCCGCTTGCGGTTGTGCGAGTCCAGCATCTGGGCGAGCTGGACGGCGCGCCTGTTGTCCATGGTCAGCAGCAATTCCAGGGCATCCATGGGGGAGTCCATGCGCCCGGCGGCGTTGATGCGCGGCCCGATCCGGAAGCCCACATGCGCGGCGTTCAGGAATCCGGCGTGGCTGGCGGCGTCCGAGGGGCGGATGCCCGCTATTTCCGTCAGGGTTTTCAGCCCCGTATGGCGGCTGTGGGCCAGCCTGCCCAGGCCGTGGCGCACCAGAATCCGGTTTTCATCCACCAGGGGGACGATGTCCGCCACGGTAGCCACAGCGACCAGGTCCAGGTAGAGCTTGAGGTCAAAGGTTTTCAATTTCCGCACCTTGAGCAGGGCGTGCGCCAACTTGAAGACCACACCCGCGCTGCACAGGTAGGTGTACGGGCTGTTTTCCTCTATTTTGGCATTGACCACCGCCACGGCGTCCGGCCTGCCCTGCGGCCCCGCCTCATGGTGGTCCAGAATGATGACGTCTATCCCCCGCTTGTTGAGCATGTCCACCTCCCTGACGGAGGAAGTGCCGCAGTCCACCGTAATGAGCAGGCTGGGCTTGTCCGAGCATTCGCACAGGCAGCGTTCCATGCCCGCTTCGCTCAGGCCGTAGCCTTCGCGGGAACGGACGGGAATGAAGTACTGGGGGTCCAGGTCATAGGCCATCAGAATGGCCCTGAGCAAAGCCACGGAGGTGACGCCGTCCACATCGTAGTCCCCGTAGATGCACACGGTTTCCCCCGCGTCCACGGCCCGGAAGATGCGTTCCACGGCGGCGCCCATTTCCCCCATCAGGAAAGGATCGCTCAGGTGGGAGAGCCTGGGTTCCAGAAACAGTTCCGTTTCCGCGCCTCCCTTGAATCCGCGCTGGAGCAGGAGCTGCTTGACCAGCAGGGGAAGTGCCGCGGGGAATGCTTTCAGGGCCGGATCGTCCTCCTTCACGGAGGGGCGCAGAGTCCAATGAAAGCCGGGTGTCATGTCAATATTTTAACCCTCCGGCCAACAGGGTCAAGGTTGTTTCCGAATGTTTCAGCCGGGACGGCTGCCGAATGTACCCGGCAGGGCTGGCCGTTTGAATGCGCTCTCCATTCCCCGCGCCCTTTCCGCGGAAGAGTTCCGGGCCGTTTTTACGAGGCATGGAAAAGGCATCCGGCCACGCCCGGTCTTTTTCTCACCATTCCGGTCCGGCCGCCTGCCGGAGCCGTCATGCCAGTACGCAGCAGGGCCGCCGGAATATCCGGGCGGCCCTGCGGAAGACGGATAAAACCGCCTATTTTTTAGAAGAGAAAATCACTTCATTGATCACGGCATCCTTCTGGGGAGCGTTGTAAAACAGGCGCACGGCGGTAGTCCCGGCGGGAATGGCGAATTCCGCCGCTCCGGCTCCCGCGGCCTTCTTGCCTACGGACGTCCACGCGCCTTCACCCCTGCGGGCCTGTACCGCGTATGCCGCGGACCCTACCACAACGAGTTTGGTCGCCTTGGGGTTGTCCAGATTGGGAATCACCACGTCCAGAGGCTTGTCCGCACGGTACACCGTTTTCAGGTTCCTGTCGCTCAGGGCGGCAAGATTCGCTCCGGGATCGGCGGGGGGGACGTCGAATTTGAACATGTTCAGCACCACGTCCTGTTCCTTGCCGCTCTTGTTGACCAGTTTCATGCCCTTGATGCCCTTGGGAAGCTGGTTGGCCTTGGCAATGAAGTTTTGGCCCTGCCTGTCCAGCTTCTGCACCACGGGCTTGGCGGCCCCTTCCACATCCAGCACCACTTCCGCCCAGGAGTTCACGTCATCCCGTTCCAGGTTGATTTCCAGCCAGGTGGCGTCCGTGGGCCCTTCCAGGTCCAGGGCGATGAATTCTCCGGGCTTCATCTTATGGGTTTCCATCACGCGGTTGATCCGCACGATTTTGTCCGATTTCTGCACGGAAACGCCTTCCAGCCCCGCCACATTGGAGGAAGCGCGGGCGGCGGCCGGCGCATTCACGGAGATTTCACGAATGGCCGTCCATACGCTACGGCCGTTGTCCGTCTTTTTAGGTTCAATGACGCGGTAGCGCACGGCGCGGACGGAAACGGGCTTGGACGCCTGCCACGCCACCTGCATGCCGGAGGTTTCCGGTCCCAGGGGCTTCCAGGTTTTCATGTCCTGGGTAGCTTCCAGCTGCCCTTTGGCCACGTAGTCGCCGTCCTTGTCATTGCGGCCCATCAGCACTTCCACGCTCCTGACGGGGATAGCCATGCCGTAGTCCACGCCGTACCAGTCCCCCGGCTGTCCATAGGCTCCAGAATGCCAGAAGGTGCCGCGGTCCCCGTCACAGAAGAGTTCCGCCTTGTCCATGCTGCCGCCTTTCACCAGAGGCCTGGGGGAGAGGGCGGGCGTTCCGGAAAGAGACGGGAAGGTTTTCCTGGAAACGATGTCCGCCAGTTCATTGACGGCGGGCGTCATCACTCGGGAACCGGTTTTCACTGCGGAACGGTACAATTGCCCCTGCTGGTTGTGCTCCCGGGAGATGCGGTCCATGGCCGCAAGCGCCTGCGTGGCTTTCACCAGGGCCGTCACGGCCGCCTTGGGGCTGCTGTTTTCCAGGGCGGCCACGGCGTGCTGCCCGGCCATGCCCAGTTGTTCAAAGGCGTCCACCCAGGCGCCAATTTCCTTCATGAGGCGCGGGTTGTCCACCTTTTCCCGTATGACGGGAGCGGCGGCGGCCATGCGGGAGAATTCCTTTTTGAGCAGGGCTGTGTCCGATTTCACCACCCTGCCCTCCCGGGCGGCTTCCAGCACGCGGGTGACCACGGGGGCTATGTTCACGGATTCCTCGCGCCGGTAGCCGTGCCCGTTGGGGCCCTGGTCGGAGTTGTGGTCCACAAATGCCTGCATGGCCTCCGCAGCCTGCGGATAGAGGCGCACAATGCCCTCCTTCCAGGCTTCGTCCGACTTGAAGCCGTTGATGTTCCAGGCGTAGTCGGCAATGCCGAAGAGCGTTACCTTGGAGGCTTCCGGCTTGTCCATGGGGTTGGAGACCAGCCCGCTCATGGATTCCCGTGATCCGGATTCCTGAGGCAGTCCGTAAACGCGGCCCATGCACAGGTTGGAGCGGCAGTAGTCCGTAACGGGAAAGTTCCACCAGACGTAGGACGGCCTCTTGATTCTCTTGTTCACCCATTCCTGGCCCTCCAGCGTGATGTCATGGCACACGGAGTCGCCCGTCCACATGATGTGAACGGAAGGATCAAGCTGTTCGCCCAGAATGTCCAGGTAGGTGCCCGGCTTGTCGTCCGCCCAGCCGCGGTTGTACTGGGTGGGGCACATGACCAGGGGAGTGACGTCCTTCTTGACCTTGACGAATTCGTTGTTGATCTTGTTCAGTAGCAGGGCCTGCTTGTCCGCCTTGGTGCCTTCCCCAAAGATGTCGTCAAAGAATAAGGCGAAGGAGCGCACGCCCAGCTTGTACATCATCTCAAATTTTTTGATGACATTATTCATGTCCTCCTCCGTCCACTTGATGTCCTTGCCGGGGTGAATGGCCCAGACGAAGTCCACATGGTTTTCCCGGGCCACTTTCACCAGCTCTTTGATTTGGGCGGCCTGGTCCGCGGGATAGGGATCCCGCCAGTGCGGGGAGGAATGGTAGGGATCGTCCTTGGGGCCGTAAATGTAGGTGTTCATTTTGTTCTGCCCGTAGAAGCGCAGCTGGCTCAGGCGGGCTTCATGGCTCCAGGGGGTGCCGTAGAAGCCTTCCACCGTGCCGCGGAACTCAATGTCCGGCCAGTCCGTGATTTCCCCCACGGGCAGCATCACGGCGTCGCCGTTGCCGGTCTTTTTGCCCAGCTGGCGCAATGTCTGCATGGCGTAAAACGCCCCGCGCTCGTCATGGGCGCCGATGCCCACCTTCCCCTGCGAGGAGACCACCAGCTTGTACGCGCCGGATTTTTCCGGCACGCCGGCCAGCAGTTTGTCTCCCTGCGTCCTGGCGGAACGGACCACGACGGACGGTTTCCCGGAAAAAGCCGCCGTCTGGGAAGACAGTTTGGATTGCTGGGGAACGGGATAAACGGCGGGCGCGCCCATGACGGGGGCCGCCAGCAGGACCGCCACGCCAAAGCCACATTGAAGAAGTTGAAAGCCATTCATGATAATGCTCGGTAATGGAATCAGAAAAGAGTGCCCATCTCAAGAAAAAACCGTCCGTATCCGCCTGCGGCATGTCACCGAAAAGAAAGACGGAGGCATGAACGAACACGCCGTCCATGCCTCCGGAATCCTTCCCGGAACATCAGGATCACGGGTGCCCCATCCGGCCCTTTTCCCTGAAAAAAAGGAACCGGAGAGCATTTCAGGCTGCCGTCAATAGGCGAAACTTACTCCCGCGTTAAACCGGTGCGCCACAGCCTTGTTTCTTCCCTCAAATTCGTATCCCGCGTACGCCCTCCAGCGCGCATTCAATTGCAGCGCACTGTTCACGTTCACCCTCACCGCGTTCCGGTCGGGCGCCGTTCCCCTGGCTTCCCAGCGGTAACCGTTGAGCAGGCGCTGGGCAGGCGCGCTCGGGTTTTCACGGTACACATCGGGCAGGTAGCTTACCGCCACGCTGTTGATCCATTCCCTTCCCTTCAGTTCGCTGCGGCAGGTCAGCCCCACGCCCACAGGCAGGGACAGGTTTTTCAAGTGCCCTTTTTCAAAACGGCGCGCGTCCCACCCCGTTTCCGTGAACGAACCCTGGGTCACGTCCGTGTATTCCAGCCCGAGGTTGAAATCCACCTCCAGAACATCGCTCAACCGGCGGCTCCACTTCCCGTTGAGGGTAGCGGCCAGGGTGCGGTTGGTCCATTTTCCGCGAGACCATCCGCCGGTGTGGAAGGAATTCATTCTGTTGGCTGTCCAACCATAGCCAGCGGAGGCCGTCACCATGAGAGCGTCCTTCCTGCCGAGGTCCTTGTACCATCCTCCATAGAGCATGGCGATGCGGGTCTGCTGGCCGATGTCCCCCACAAAGCTGCGGCTGTACAACCTGCCGTACAGGTCGCCGAATCCCAGGCCCAGGATGGTATTCTTCGCCACCCTGCGGTCCGCTCCCACGGCATAGCCGCCGCCGTTGTAGTCGAAGCCGTCCCGGCCGCCTTCGGTGGCATGGAAGAGGAAATCTCCCAGGCCCTTGACCCAGTAGTTGTTTTCCGGCCCCGCCAGGAAGCGCAGGGCGTCCAGGCTGCCGAGAGCGGCGCCCGACATGCCGAGGGCGTTGGAGGCGGAGGACCACATGGAGTTCAAGGTCATGTCGCCGGCCAGCTCGGGCAGAATTTCCTGAATGTCCTCTTTCCCGGGCGTGGGCGTCCAGACAAGCTGGAGCTGTTCGGAAAAGCCGTCGCCGTCCGCGTCCAGCCATTGGTGGCTCCAGGTGCCCGTGTAGGCATAGGGGCTATCCACATCTTCGGATCCAGTAGCTAGAGAATAAGGTCCGGAGAAGTCGCCCTCATGCGTCTTGTCCGAGTCCGTAAGCACAATGAAGACACGCTTCTGTGCCCAGGAGTTGTCCGCATAAAAGTAGTCGGCGGATACGCCGTTGTCCAGAATGCCCACGGAACCGCCCAGCGTGAAGGAATCCGCAGCCGAGATGGAAATCCCGCGGGAGGACTGCGGGGAAGACGCCCACGGAAGCTGTTTCTGCATGTCGAAAATGAAACCGTGGGAAATATCCACGTCCCTGGCATTGATGAAGGCGCTGCTTCCCGGACGCAGGACAATATCCGCATGAGAGACGGTGAAGGAGGCGGCGTTGACCGTGCTGCCGCCGGTGATTTCCAGGGTCCCGTTCTCCAGGGTCATGGAAGTGTCCTCCCTCAGGTCGGAATTACCGAAGACTACGTTATGTTCCAAAACAAGGGTACCCCCGTAGAGAGTGGTTTGTCCCTTGAAGTCATTATAACGGCTGGCAACCAGATGGGAATCTTCCCCCTGGTAGAGCTCCCCGCTGAAGATGACCGTGCCGCCTGTGGTGCGGGGATTGTCGCCATCCATATACTGGTTGATGGAAAAGGCGATGTTTTCCCGGCTGGAACTCAGAGCCGAACTGGTGACGGGGTCGTTGAAACGGATCTGCCTGCCTTCGGAAGCAGCCAGCTGAACGTTCTGATCGCCTCCCATATGGATCGCGTTGGCGATTCCGTTTTCCACGGAGAAGGAACCGTCAGAGTGCCGGGTAAACGTGCCGCCGGTCATGTTGCCACTGAAAAGAACGTCACGGGTCAGAGCCAGGAACTGGCTGGAACTGCCTGCGTAGCTGCCTTGCATAAGAATGGCCCCGCCTTTGGTCCACGCGTAATTGCCGGTGAAGGTCGCTCCGTCCTGCACCGTAATGTTCGAATATCTTGATGAAGCTATGTATATCGCTCCGCCGGAGCCTATGCTTTCGTAGGATGGACCGGCGGAAGAAAAAACGTAATTCCCGGTGAATACAGCGTCGGGGCCAAGAACGAGCGAGGAAGTCTCCGAACGGGAGGCTGATGAAAGCGCAATCGCTCCGCCGTTGCCGTAACGGCCAGAAACATAATTCCCGGAAAACACAGCATTGGAGCCCATGACAAGACTGTTTCCTCCATATCTGGTGCTGTCCGGCATGACGACGTAAATAGCTCCCCCAGAGCCGCTATAGCCTGATGAAACATAATTGCCGGTGAATATGGCGTTATCTCCTATGAGGACGGTTGAACCGTCTGTTCCGTACACATGAATTGCTCCCCCGTCATTGCCGGAAGCGTAGTTTCCGGTGAATGCGGCGTTGTTTCCCATTGTCAGCGCAGCGGCTCTGCCGTATGAGTGTACGCAAATCGCGCCGCCGCTGCCGATAGCATGGTTGTCGGTGAACACGGCGTTGTTTCCCACCGTCAAGGCTGTAGCCGCGTATGAGTGCAGGCAAACCACCCCTCCGTACCCGTAGCCGGTGAAAGAATTTCTGTCAGAGCAATAATTTCCCGTAAACGAGGCGTTATCGGAAATTTTTAAGGAGATGGGAGCAGAGCTGGAGCTGTTGGTGTAGAAAAATACTCTGGCTGGAGCATTGGAAAAAACGACCGATTCCATATTTAGCGTGTAATTGCCTGTGGCCGGACTAAACAAAGGCGTATTTCCCAATCCAGACAGATCCACCGTACGCGGCGTTTCCGGATCATTGGAGCGGAAATTGACGAGAACGGGCAACTTGGAAGTGAGGCTGGAGTCATCGTTATTCAGAATGACGGTGTCTCCCGCTGCCAGGACTCCGGCTGAAGCCAGCTCCGCCAACGTCTGGTATACTTTCCGGCCAGGGTCGGAGGTTTGGGAAGCGTCCACGGTATAGTCCGCCGCGGAGGCGGAGAGGGACAGGAAGAAGCCCGCAAGCAAGCCGCGGCGCAATAAAAAAGGAATCGTAATTTTCATAATTTTTTTGCACGTGAATGCATACGGCAGGGTACGCAAATCCGTTATCCGCCCACAACAGCAAAAAAACTGCATTGAGTCATCCTTCCCGGGGACAAAACCCTCCGCTCTTTGTTTTTAAATGATTGTGAAAAATCAATCCTGTCATCGGGAACAGAAGACATCCGCAGACCGTGCCCCGGCCGGCATCATTCCGCATCTTCACGGGAGCCGGACATGTCCCCTTTTGCGTCTTGCAGTCCCGTTTTTCCCATGTAGAATACATTCCCCTAACCCCCTTCCCCATGGAAATTTTCATTTTACTGCTTGTGCTGGTCCTTCTTTCCGGCATGGTTTTCACGTTTGTGAAGGCCTGCCAGGTCGTTTCCCTGGAACACAAGGTACGCAAGCTGGAAAACAAACTTGCCGAAATCAAGGCGCATATGGACATGCATATGCGCTATGGCAAATCAGTTACGAGCAGCACACCCCAGAACGCTGCAAGACCGGGAGCCTCCACACCGCGCCCCGTGTCATCCCCGCCACGGGCCGCCACGGCCATCATCCCCTATGAGCCCCCCGTTCCCGCAGCCCGGAAGGCCAGACAGCCGGCAGCCGTTTCCCCCGCCTTTTCCTGGGAATATTTCATAGGAGCCAAGCTGCTTTCCTGGATCGGCGGATTCATCCTGTTTCTGGGAACGGGTTTCTTTGTCAAATACAGCATTGACAATGAATTGATTTCTCCGGAATGGAGAATCATCCTCACCTACCTGACGGCCTTTGCCCTGCTGGGAACGGGCCTCTCGCGCCTGAAGAAAAGGTATCCCACCCTTTCCGGCACCCTGACCGCCACCGGCATTCTGGTACTGTACCTGGCCACCTGCGCGGGCCGCATGTTTTATGCGCTGCCCTTTTTCAATACGGCAGTTTCCGCCCTTTTGCTGGCCGCCACCACGGCCGCTGCGTTCGTCCTGGCCGTGCGGCTCCGCTTCCAGGTCATTGCCGTTCTGGGCATCATCGGCGGTTTCCTTACGCCGGTCATCCTGTCCACCGGGCAGGACCACACGGTTTCCCTGTTCCTGTACATGACCCTTCTGAACGCGGGACTGGTTTCCGTGCTGGCCTTCACGCGCTGGACGAAAGTGGGGGCCATCGGCCTCGCGTCCTATACGCTGCTGCTGATGGGCTGGTTTGACGAATACAACGCGAACGGACACGTTCCGGCCGTCACCCTGCTTTCCCTCTGCACGCTGTTCCTCTACTGCGGCTGCGGCCTGTACTCCGGCATCCGGCAGGAGAAGAAGGCCCCTGGCACGGGAAGCTCTTCATTCCTGCTGGCTTTCGGGGCGATTGCCGTGGCGTGCCTGACGGCTTTCCGGATGCAGGCGGAAGGCAATCCCCTGGCCCTTTCCTCTTCCTCCCGGGCGCTTCTGCTCCTGGCCGGGATGTTCCCGATGACCGCCCTTTTTCCGCTGGCCAGGGCAAGGAGCACCTACTGGTCTTGGTTCCTGCCGGTGGCCATCTTCACCGTTTGCTACTTGTGCGCCTCCTTTACGGAACATCCCAAACCGGAAAATTTCCCCTGGTTTTCCGAGCTTCTCCGCAGAATATTCAGCATATTCATGATCGCAGCTTCCTACAAGGTGCTGTCCGCCCGCACCCTGTCCGGAGGGGCCTGCCTGGCCGACCTGCATCCGGGTATCAGAATCTCCTGTTTCACGGCGGCGGCCCTGGCGTGGCTTCCGATCATCTGGCCGAATTCCCCGCTTCCCTTTTACGCCATACTGATCGCGGGTGTCTTCTGCTGGATGGCCGTCCGGCACAGCCGGGGACAGGCCCTGATGGTGGCCGTAGGCGGTTTTGCTCTGTCGGCATGGCATCAGGAATTCCATCCCTGGGTGCCGTTTTTCGTCTTCGCGTTCCTGTTCCTGCTTCCTTCGTTCGTGATCCGGCGCTTCCGCGACGGACTGCTGGCCTGGAGCGCCTCCGCCCTGTGCGTCCCTCTTTTCTATTTTGTCTGGTTTCAGTACGGAATGTCCCACCATCCCGTCTCCACCCGGTTCTGGGCTTCCACCGCCGCTCTTCTCTGCGCCGTCTCCCCCTTCCTGACGGCTCTGTACCTGCAAAGGCTTCCTTTCGAAACACTGCTGAAACGGTCCGCCGTCCTCACCTTTTACTACGGCACGGCCATCGGCATGCTGACCCTGGCCATCGGCTTCCAGTGGAGCGGGACGCCGCTGACCCTGGCCTGGTCCCTGGAAGGCTTCGCGCTCCTGCTGCTGTGCGGAAAGTTTCCCCAGGCCAAGCTGGCCTGGACAGGCTTTTTCCTGCTGGCGGCCATGTTCATCCACAGCGGCCTGTTCAAGACGGTTTCCCAGCTTGATCCGGGCCAAATGCCGGAACTGCGCCTGACATACGCCACGCTGGTTTTCTGCTGCATGGCCGGCGCGTGGTGGATGCAGAAAAAGGTAATGCCCCGCTTCACCGGCGACCGTTCCGGACTCCGCTTCCTCATCCCTTCCCTGAACATCTTCGGAGCCATCCTGCTTTTCATCTGGATGAACATGGAGATTTCCTGCGGGTTTGCCGCGCCGGGGGACCATCCGCTGCTGATCCAGTTCGGCCGCAGCCTGGCGCAGGACCTGACCATCTCCCTGGCCTGGAGCCTGTTCGCCCTGTGCCTGATCGCCGCGGGGTTCGACATCAGGTCCGCCAGGGTGCGCATGGCGGGGCTCGCCCTGCTGGGCATCACGCTGCTCAAGGCCGTGTGCTACGACATTTCCAGCCTCAGCCAGCTTTACCGGGTGGGCGCGCTCGTGGGCCTGGCCTTCATCGTGCTCGTTTCCTCCTTCCTGTACCAGAAGTTCAATTTGAAAATGAGGGGCAAGAGAAAGAACGCAGGAAAGGCGCGCCAAAGTTAGCGTCATCTCACTTTGGAAGACAAATTTGACCATTGCATCCCCTGCCGGGCGCACCATAATGGAAGGCATGCTCCGGCGCGTTTTAATTCCTTTTCTGTGTCTTCTGGGCCTGTTCTGTACTCTGGGCGCCCAGGAGGCCCCCGCCTTGAAGATCGCGGCCCTGCACCCCGTGCTGGGGGACATGGCGCGCGCGCTGGGCGGCAGCCACGTCCAGGTCACGGATTTGCTGAAACCCAACGGCAACCTGCACAGTTTCGAGCCCGCGCCGCAGGATATTGCCGCGGCGGGACAGGCGCGGCTGGTGTTGGCCTCCGGCAAGAATCTGGAGCCGTACCTTCCACGGCTGAAAGACGCCCTGGGCTCCCGGGCGCAGATCGTGGACCTGGGGGCATCCATCCCGGACGTGCCCGTAGCCGCCGATTCCGCGGAACACGACCATCACGACCACGCGGAAGACGGCTCCTGCTCCCACGGCCCCAACGATCCCCACTGGTGGCACACCCCCGCCAACATGAAGAGGGCCGCGCGCGCCCTGGCCGCCGTGCTCGCCAACATGGACCCGGCCCACAAGGAGGATTACGCAGCCGGGCTCTCCCAATGGAACCGGAAGATGGACCGCCTTTCCGCCTGGGCCAGAACGGAGCTTTCCGGCATCCCGGAAGCGGACCGCATCCTGGTGACCGGCCATGCGGCCATGAACCATTTCTGCCGGGAATTCGGCTTCCGCAGCATCAGCATGCAGGGGGTGAGCCGTGAAGACGAGGGGAATTCCGCCCAACTGGCGGCCACGCTGAAAAAACTCCGGGAAGCGAAGGTGAAGGCCGTTTTTCCGGAATACTCCTCCAATCCCAAGAGCCTGAATGAAATAGCCAAGTCCTTGAACATTTCCGTCGCCAAGCCCGTCAATACGGACGGCCTGTCCCCGGACGGGCACGACTTTGAAAGCATGTTCAAACAGAACGTCCAGATTATCAAGGAAGCCCTTTCCCCGGCCCGGAAACCATGACCAGTTCCCCCTTGAGACAATTTTTTCCCGCCCTGGCGGGGGCCGTCCTGCTGGGATTGGCGCTTTACAAGATGACTTCCGGCACTCCGGCGGAACAGGCCGTCCCGCATCCCGCCCAGGAGACTGCCGCACAGGGCGTTCCCACCGTCATTACGGTCAAATGCGCCCACCGGCCCAGGAACATTTCCATAGCCTCCGGGGACGCCGTTCTCTGGAAGGCGGAGAATCCGAGGCTGCATGAAGAAGTGGAGTGCCGCCTTCCCCTGAAGGGAAGTTCCGCCACGCTCACCGTTTCCGCCCAATGGCCGGAAGGCACGCCGGACACTCCCGTGACGCTGGAACTGGAACCAGAAGGCAGGCAGGCCGCTTCCGTCACCCGGTGGTCTTTCGGCCCTTCATTGAACGATACGTACTCCTTCTCATGGAAATAAGCGCCCCCTCCCCTCACTGCGCCCAGGACCACATCTGCTGGGGCGCCCATGCCAGCCATCCGGAGCGCCACCGCCTGGATGTGGAGAACGTCACCGTGTATTACGGCAGGCTGCTCGCCCTCCACGACATCGGCTTTTCCATAACCTGCGGGCACACGCTGGCCCTGATGGGCCCCAACGGCGCGGGAAAATCCACCCTGATCAAGGCGCTGGCGGGGCTGATTCATCCGGATGCCGGCAACATTCTGTGGAACGGGAACCCCCTTCATGACATGCCGAGGGAAATCGCCTACCTGCCCCAGCGCTCCGACGTGGACTGGTCCTTCCCCATCACCGTGCGCGCCCTCGTGGAAATGGGCCGCTACCCGGCCCTGGGCCTGTGGAAAAAATTCTCCGGGCACGACCGGGAGATTGTGGAAAAGTCCCTGCACGTGCTCGGTCTGGAGCACCTGGCGGAACGCCAGATTTCCGAGCTTTCCGGCGGCCAGCAGCAGCGGGCCTTCCTGGCGCGCGCCCTGGCGCAGGAAGCGCACGTCCTCCTGCTGGACGAACCGTTCACGGGCCTGGACGCCCCCGCTTGCCAGTCCCTGGGACGCCTGCTGGATTCCCTGGCCGGGGAGGGCCGCCTAGTCATCGCCTCCCACCACGATTTGAACACGGCGGCGGAAATCTTCGATACGGTTCTGCTGATGAACCGCGACCTGGTCGCTTTCGGTCCGGCGCAGGAGGTGCTTTCCCCGGAACGGATACGGGAAACATACGGAATGAACGCCTGACTGGACAATTTTTCACGTTATGGATGACTTTCTTCAATTTCTCCGGGAACCCATCGCCCAGCGCTCCCTGCTGGCGTGTCTCATGATCGGCTTTGCCAACGGCTTCGTCAGCGGGCTGGTGATCCTGAAAAAATCCGCGCTGCAGATCGGCACGCTCTCCTGCGCGCTGCTGCCGGGAATCGCGGTGGCCGTGCTGATGTTCGGCCTGACGCGCTGGAGCCTGCTGCTGGGGGCCGTGGTGGCCGCCCTGCTGGTGGGGCTGGGCTCACTGTTCGTGTCCCGCACGTCCAGGCTGAACCAGGATACCGCCCTGTCCATCCTGCATACCACGGCGTTTGCCGCCGGCTTCATCGTCCTGGTCCGGCTGGGCCTCCAGCAGAAGATAGACGACTGGCTGTTCGGCTCCATCATGAGCCTGTCGGACTCCGACCTGTGGATCGCCTTCGCCATCAGCGCCGCCAGCGTGCTGACGCTGCTGCTTTTCCGGCGCCCCATCCTGATTTACCTGTTCGACCCGGACATCGCCACCACCCTGGGCATTCCCTCCCGGCTGATCAGCTATGGCATCTTCACCCTCATCATCCTGGTGCTGGTCTCCTCCCTCCAGGCTGTGGGGGCCTTTCTGACGCTGGGGCTGCTCGTGGGGCCCGCCGCCACGGTGTACATGCTCACCAACAAGCCTTCCCACCTTTTCTGGGGCGGCGGACTGATCGGGGCGCTCGGCTCCGTACTCGCCTTTTACCTCTCTTTCCCGCTGGGCTGGCACCTGGGGGCAACCATCATTCTGGTGCTGGGCGTGATCTTCTGCATAGCGTATTTGTATTCTTCCAGATGCGGTTTGCTCAAGCAGCGCGGAAAGAAATCATCCCCATTACAATAAGAAGGCCCTTTTTCATGACAATCCATGACACGCAGTCTTCTAGTCCAAAACAGGGTGCGGGCTTATAATGCGGGTTGTGAAAAAATGTGAGATATGCTCTGCACCGGCAACGGTGTTCCTGACACAGATCATCAACGGCAAGTCCACCAAATTCTGCCTCTGCGCCAAATGCGCCCAGGAGCGGGGCCTGCTGGACCCGGACGCCTTTGATCTGGCGGAAAAACTGTTTCCGAACCTTCAGGGGCAATTCGGCACAAAGGGAGGGGAGGACTCTCCCGCGCCCATTCCGGCGCTTCAGTCCCTTCCCCTGACCAACTGCCCGATCTGCTCCTTTACTCTTCAGGACTACAAGAACGTGGGCCGCCTGGGATGCAGCGAGTGCTACAACGTCTTTGAAGAAGAAATCCTGCCCCTCCTGGCCCAGATACAGCCGGACTCCCACCACCACGGCAAAACGCCCGCAAGAGCGGAAAAACGTGAAACGGAAACCCAAACCATCAGCGACCTGGAACAACAACTCTCTCTGGCAGTAGCAAGGGAAGATTATGAACGGGCGGCCAAGCTGCGCGATCAAATCAAACAACTGCGTACGCCGACCAATTAACATTCATGCTCTTTGACGATTTACTCAACAATCCCGCCAAGTGGATGGTGGAATCCAAAGACGAGCACGACATCGTGCTCACCTCCCGCATCCGCCTGGCCCGGAATTTGACGGCTACCCCCTTCCCCGGCTGGGCCACGCGCCAGCAGCGCGCGGACACCCTGGCCCTTACCTCCGCGGAGGCGCGCCAACTCCCCGCCATGAAGGGCGGCTATTACGCGGAACTTTCCGAACTGAACCAGCAGCAGAAGCAGCTGCTGGTGGAGCGCCACCTCATCTCGCGGGAGCTGGCCGCACGTTCGGAAGGCTGCGCCGTGCTCATTTCCCGCAACCAGAATGCCAGCATCCTGTTCAATGAGGAGGACCACCTGCGCCTGCAGTACATCCTCCCCGGCATCCAGCTCAAGAAGGCATGGAACGCCGTGTCCAAGATAGACTCCGGGCTGGAAGCCAAGCTCCCGTACGCATACAACACGCGCCTGGGCTACCTCACCGCCTGCCCCACCAACCTGGGCACGGGCATGAGGGCCTCCGTGATGATGCACCTGCCCGGCCTGGTCATTTCCGAACAGATGCAGCAGGTCGTCCAGGCGGCCGTGCAGCTCAACATCACCGTGCGCGGCCTGTACGGCGAAGGCACGGAAGCCACCGGCAACCTGTTCCAGATTTCCAACCAGTCCACGCTGGGCGACAGCGAGGAACAAATCGTGGAACGCATGACCCGGTTCACGTCCGACCTGGCGCACCAGGAATGGAACGCCCGCAGAAAGCTGCTCCAGTCCGCCTCCCTCCAGGTGAAGGACCGCGTTTCCCGCGCTTACGGGCTGCTGACCAACGCCACCCTGCTTTCCACCCAGGAGGCGCTGGGGCTGCTCTCCTTCCTCCGCATGGGAGCGTCTCTGGACATCTTTTCCCACCAGGCATTGAAACACGTCAATAAAACCATACTCAACATCCAGCCGGCCCACCTGGCGCGCCTGTCCACCACGGAGCAGACAAGCTCGGAAGACAGGGACCAGATCCGCGCGGACATCATCCGGAAGGAACTCTCCGGAAGCTAATGCAACCAAGAAATATTTTCCATAACATATATGAATAACTTTACGCCCAGGGCGCAACAAGTACTGGCGCACGCGCGCCGGGAAGCGGACCGCTTCAATCATCACTATATAGGAACCGAACACCTTCTTCTCGGCCTTCTCAAACTGGGCAAGGGCGTGGCCGTCACCATCCTGGAAAACCTGGGGGTGGAGCTCAACGCCGTGCGCCAGCAGGTGGAGCAGCAGATAGGCCGGGGCACGGAACCCCAGGCCGAAGGCAACATCCCCTACACCCCCCGGGTGCGCAAGGTCCTGGCCCTGGCCAACAGGGAAGCCCAGGAACTCAACCACACCTATGTGGGAACGGAACACCTTCTCCTGGGCCTCATCCGGGACGGCGACGGCGTGGCAGGACAGATTCTGCGCCACTTCGGCGTGGATCTGGAACAGGCCCGCCGGGAACTGCTGGACGTACTCACGCCCAAATACCAGATGGACGCGGATGAAGACAACATCATTCCGGACGACGATGACGAGGAAGAGGAAAACGACTCCTCCGCCATCCCTTCGGACGAACCCGCAGCCCCCGCCTATTCCAGGCAGCAGAAATCCAAGACGCCCGCCCTCCAGGCGTTCGGCCGCGACATGACCCATCTTGCCCGCGACGGCAAGATGGACCCCGTCATCGGCCGCTCCTCGGAAATCGAACGCGTCATCCAGATTCTGTGCCGCCGGAACAAGAACAACCCTGTTCTGCTGGGAGAAGCCGGGGTGGGCAAAACCGCCATCGTGGAAGGACTGGCCCAGGAAATAGCCCAGGGCCACGTTCCGGAACTCCTGCGCAGCAAGAGGGTCATCTCCCTGGACCTGGCGCTGATGGTGGCGGGCACGAAGTACCGCGGCCAGTTTGAAGAACGGCTCAAGGCCGTGATGGACGAAATACGCCGGGAAGGCAACGTCATTCTCTTCATCGACGAACTGCACACCATCGTGGGCGCCGGTTCTGCGGAAGGCTCCATGGACGCCTCCAACATCATCAAGCCCGCCCTTTCCCGCGGGGAGCTCCAGGCCATCGGCGCCACCACGCTCAATGAGTACAGAAAGCACATTGAGAAGGACGCCGCCCTGGAACGCCGCTTCCAGCAGGTGCAGGTGGGGGAACCCTCCGTGGAGGACACCATCCAGATACTCGCGGGCATCCAGCCCAAGTATGAGGAACACCACAAGGTGCACTACACGAAGGAGGCCGTGGAAGCCGCGGCCAAGCTCTCCCACCGCTACCTGACGGGGCGCTTCCTGCCGGACAAGGCCATCGACATCCTGGACGAAGCCGGTGCGCGCAAGCGCGTCTCCCAGATGACCCGGCCCGACAACATCAGCCAGATGGAAACCCGCATCGAGGAACTCAAGGAGCGCAAGACCCAGGCCGTGGGCGCCCAGCTTTTTGAAGAAGCGGCCCATATCCGCGACGAAGAAAAGCAGGCAGGCAGGGAACTCCAGAACATGCTGGACGCCTGGCGCACGTCCTACGAAACCAACTATGTCCCCGTCACGGAAGAAGACGTGATGGCCGTTCTCGCCAAATGGACCGGCATTCCGCTGGCCCGGATGGAGGAAAAGGAAACCACCAAGCTTCTCCGCATGGAGGAAGAACTGAAAAGCAAAGTCATCGGCCAGGACGAGGCGGCCTCCGCCATCGCCCGCGCCCTGCGGCGCAGCCGCGCGGACATCAAGGACCCGCGCCGCCCGATCGGCTCCTTCCTTTTCCTGGGGCCCACCGGCGTAGGCAAGACCTACCTGGCGCGCAACCTGGCGGAAATCATGTTCGGCACCGCGGACGCCCTGATCCAGGTGGACATGAGCGAGTACATGGAAAAACACACCACGTCCCGCCTCATCGGTTCTCCTCCCGGCTACGTAGGCCATGACGAAGGCGGCCAGCTCACGGAAGCCGTGCGCCGCAGGCCCTACTCCGTCATCCTGTTTGACGAAGTGGAAAAAGCCCACCCGGATGTCATGAACCTGCTTCTCCAGATTCTGGAGGAAGGCAGCGTGACGGATTCCCTGGGCCGCAAGATCAACTTCCGCAACACCATCATCATCCTGACCTCCAACGTGGGGGCCGCCTCCGCCAAGAGGCAGAGCACCATGGGCTTCGGAGCCATGGCCTCCGACAAGGCGGACTACGCCGCCATGAGGGAAAAAATCCTTGAGGAAGCGCGCAAGCAGTTCCGTCCGGAATTTCTCAACCGCTTTGACGAAATCTCCGTCTTCCGCATGCTGGAACGGGACGATCTGGAACACATCGTGCAGCTGGAGGCGGACAAGCTCATCTCCCGCCTCAAGGCCAAGGACATCGCCCTGTCCCTGAGCCCGGAAGCCCTGAGCCTGATCATCAAGAATGGGTACGATCCGCAATACGGAGCGCGCCCCATGCGCCGCGCGATCGAACGCCTGCTGGAAGACCCGCTGGCGGAAGCGCTGCTGCGTGGAGACGTGAAGGCCGGAGACAAGATCGAAGCCGTGCAGACGGACGGGGCGGAAACGCTCAACTTCCTGCACATTGCCGACAAACCCGCAGAAAAGGTGAAAACGCCGCGCAAGAGGGCGCCGCGCAAACCCAAACCCAAGCCCAAGGCGGAATAATTCTTCCCTACGGAACCGGCAGGCCCCCCGCATTCACCCATGCGGGGGGTTTTGCTTTTTCGGGGAATCAGGAACAGACGCTGAAAATTCTGAAAAGAAAAGGGTTCATCCTTCCGTAGTCATCACCATGGCGACACTTCCTTTGCGTACCTTGTTCGGGACGCTGCTGGCCTTATGCTGCATGCATGCCGGCTACTCCCTTTCACCGGAAGAACGGGAGGCGGCCCGTTCCGTCATGGAACGGACCGTCCCCGCCCTGAAAGCCGTCCCCGGCAAACTCAAGCTGGAAGCCGTCAAACAGGAAAACGGCTGTGATGTTTTTGAGACGGAGTCCTCCGGCGGGGTCCTGACCGTACGCGGCAGCAGCGGAACGGCCCTTTGCCGCGGATTTTACGATTTTCTCAAAACAAACGGACTGGGCATGGTTGCCTGGGATAACAAGGACATCCGCTGGCCGGCCCGGATTCCGGATACCCCCCGGCGCAGGGTTGCCTCCCCGTTCCGCCATCATTATTACTTCAATGCCGTCACTTACGGCTATACCATGCCCTACTGGACATGGGAACGCTGGGAGCGGGAAATCGACTGGATGGCCCTGCACGGCATCGACATGCCCCTGGCCCTGGCGGCAACGGAAGGAATTGCCGTCCGCGTATGGAAGCGCCTGGGCCTCACGCAAAAGGAAATAGATGAATTTTACACAGGTCCGGCCCATTTGCCGTGGCAGAGGATGGGCAATCTTGTCAACCATGACGGCATCCTGAACGACAACTGGCACCGGGACCAGATCGCCATGCAGCACAACATCCTCCGCAGGATGAAATCCCTGGGCATGAAACCCGTTTGTCCGGCATTCTCCGGCTTTGTCCCCCAGGGAATCAGGCGTCTTTATCCGGAGGCAAAACTTCACCGTTTGGGCTGGGGCGGATGGCCTCAAAAAAACGCGGCCCATTTCCTTTCTCCGGAAGATCCCCTTTTCCTCCACATAGGGAGCCTGTACATGGAAGAATGGCAGAAGGAATTCGGAAAAAACACTTATTATCTGGCGGATTCCTTCAACGAAATGGAGCTTCCCGTAAATACGGACGACCCGAAAACCCGCGATCAAATGCTCAGCGCGTTGGGAGAACAGGTGTACCGTTCCATTTCCTCCGTTAATCCGGATGCGGTCTGGGTCATGCAGGGATGGATGTTCGGATACCAGCGCCACATTTGGAACGCAGACTCGCTGAAAGCGCTGCTCAGCAAGGTTCCGGATGATCAAATGCTCCTTCTGGACCTGGCTGCGGATTATAACAAGACATTCTGGCACAACGGGATGAACTGGGATGTATTCAAAGGTTTCTTCAACAAGCCCTGGGTGTACAGCGTTATTCCCAACATGGGAGGCAAGTGCGCGATGACGGGCGTGATTGATTTTTATGCCAACGGCCATCTGGAAGCCCTGGAATCGGCCTCTAAAGGGAAGCTTGCCGGCATGGGCATGGCGCCGGAAGGAATAGAGAACAATGACGTCCTTTACGAACTGGTTACGGACGCCGCATGGCGGGACCGCAGGGAAAACGTGGAACAATGGCTGGAAAACTATTGCCGGGCCAGGTACGGGGCATGCCCGGATTCGTTAAAAACAGCTTGGAGCCTCTTCCGCAGCACGGCTTACTCCAATCTGAAAGACCACCCGCGTTTCAACTGGCAGTTGAAACCCGGCGCCCGCAGCAGTTCCGTCGATGCCAGTGAAGATTTTCTCCGGGGCCTGGCCTTGTTCGTCAATACGGAGGGGCTGGAACATTCCCCCCTGTTCCGGCAGGATGCCGTTGAAATGGCGGTCCACTACCTTGGAATACGCATGCACGAGGCCATCCAGGCCGCCCTGGAAGCTTTGGACGAACAAAACCCTGAACATGCGGAGAAGTGCATGGCACGCTTCCGCGAATATGCCCTTCAGGCGGACGCCCTTCTGGAAAGCCATCCTACGTGGCGGCTGTCACGCTGGATATCCTTTGCCCGGGCCCACGGAAAAACCGGGGAGGAAAAAGACGCCTATGAGGAAAACGCCAGACGCCTGGTCACCATTTGGGGGCCGCCCGTAAACGATTATGCCGCAAAGTTATGGAGCGGCCTCATACGCGATTATTACCTGCCGCGCTGGGAGCATTTTTTCCAAAACAGGCTCAAGGACAAAGCTCCGGACATGGAGGCATGGGAAGAAGCCTGGGTCCATTCCCACGGAGTGAGCCCCGCGCGCCGCCCCGGCGATATCATCCGGGCATGCCGCCAATACGTCCGGGAAGCGAAACCGCTCCCTCTCTCCTTGAAAGGAGGCGGTTCAGGCTCGGCTATCGGCAACTGGACTCCGGCGGAAGTATCCACGGAATGGAAATGGGTGGCCTGGCCCGTCTCTCCGGATGACCTGAAAAACCTCCGGGGCGTCCGGTTCACGTACACGTCAGGACGGCATGCCCTGGAAATAGAGCAGGTGGAATTAGTGGGCGACGGCAGGATGATAGACGGCCGCCGTCACGCCGGACTGGCAGGAAAACCGTCCCGGGAGAATTGTTACCAACTCTCCCTGCCTGAAGGCGTCCACGCCAACAACGGACTGCTCATCAGGGCCAAAGTAAGAACCGTGGGAGGGAATGATTCCCGCGGAAAAATAGAGCTTTTGAAAAAGAATGGCTGAGAAGGAGAAAAGGCTCCAACTTCCTCTTCACGGTCTCAGACAGGAAACCTACATATCCAGGCGGTGCAAATTTTCCACCCTGCTGTAACCCATCTTTTTCAGGATTTCCATGGCGCGGTCCGCACGCTTGCCCGTACGGCAGTACAAAAGAAGCAGAGTATTCTTATCCGGCACCAATTGCGGGGCCAGCGTCTCTACTTCATCCACAGGAATATTCACTGCGCCGTCCCTGTGTCTGGCATGGAATTCCTCCGGAGTCCGGACATCGATCAGCATGATCCCGTCCGCCGCCGGAGCGGGAGACACGACGGACACGGCCCGGACCTCGCGTCCCTCCGCCTGCTTCCATTTGGCCCACACGAATACGGCGGTCAATCCGGTCACCATCACCACGTAGGGCACGACGTTTCTCATCCTTTTCATCTTCCTGACGCCTGAAAACTAATCAAGTCAAATTGGAACACGAGGAAATGCGGAAAAGTTCCCCTCACGCTTCATCGTCAATAACCACGGCCTGGGACGCATAGCCGAAGGCGGGGCTGCCCCACTCCACTACGTCCCCCGGCTTCAAATAGCGGGGAGGCTTCATTCCCATCCCCACGCCGCCCGGCGTGCCGGTGGAAAGAACGTCGCCGGGCCACAGCGTCATGAACCGGGAGACGTACGCGACCAGTTCCGGCACGGGCCAGATCAGCCCGTCCGTATTGCCCTGCTGGCGGATTTCCCCGTTTACCTTCAATTCCAGGGGTACTCCGGAGCCGTCGCCCAGTTCCTCCGCGGAAATAAAGGTAGGACCCACCGGAGCAAAGCTGTCGTAGCTCTTCCCCTTGGTCCACTGGCCGCCGTGCTCAAGCTGGTTGGCCCGCTCGGAATAATCGCACATCAGGGTATAGCCGCTGATGGCGCGGGCTGCCTCTTGCGGAGTGGCGTTCTTCAACACATCCCGGATGACGACGGCAAGCTCTATTTCATAATCCAGCTTGTCGCAGCCGGGAGGGTACAGAACCACGTCACAGCAGGAAGTGATGGCGGAAGTGGATTTCAGGAAAATGGCGGGCTCCTCCACGGAGGCGCCGTCAAATTCCCTAGCGTGGTCGGCATAGCTCTTGCCCAGGCACACCAGCTTGGACGGGGAACAGGGAAGCGCCGTATCAATCATCCAGTCCCGGTCGGCGGCCTTGGCGGCCGGATTGTCCAAAAACTCCGCTATCCGCTTCATTTCCTCCCCTGTGGAATCGGTATCCCCGCAAATGCAGGCTTCCACTTCCTTCAGCACGGAATCCGCCACCAGATAAGCCTGACGGGATTCGCTCCACAGAGCCATGGTTCGCTCCGCCTGGTCATTAAGATAAAACCTGATTTTCACCTCATCACTATAGCAGGCGACCGCAGGCTGACAAAGGCACGCCCTGTCATCCGCCTGAAACGAGGGCGCCCGGAGATTACCCGCGTAGGGCTTGCTTTCACGGAACAGGCATACTATCATATTTGCCCTTAACTGATACATATCATGTCCGACCAAGTATATTTTTTTGACACCACCCTTCGCGATGGAGAACAATGCCCCGGAGCTTCCATGAACCTCCGTGAAAAATTGGAAGTGGCCCGTCAAATGGAACGACTCGGAATGGATGTCATTGAAGCGGGGTTTCCCTGCATCTCCGACGGAGACTTTGAGGCGGTGCATACCATCGCCACGGAAATCAAGAAATGCCGCATCGCCGGGCTGGCCCGCTGCGTCAAGGCGGACATTGAAGCGGCGGCCAGAGCCCTGGAACCGGCAGGCGACCGCGCGCGCATCCACATCTTCCTGGCCACCAGCAAGCTGCACATGCAATTCAAGCTGAAGAAGGCGGAAACGGAAATCCTGCGCATGGCGGCGGAAGGCGTGTCCTGCGCCAGGCAATTCGTCCAGGACGTGGAATTTTCCCCGGAAGACGCCTCCCGCACGGACCTGGACTTCCTGACCAAGGTCGTGGAAACCGTCATCGACGCCGGAGCCACTACCGTCAACATTCCGGACACCGTCGGCTACACAACGCCCGACGAATTTTACCGCATCATCCGCCACTTGAAGGAAAACGTGCCGAACATCGACAAGGCCGTCATTTCCGTGCATTGCCACAACGACCTGGGGCTGGCCGTAGCCAACTCCCTGGCCGCCATCCGCGCCGGGGCCCGGCAGGTGGAAGGCACCATCAACGGCATTGGCGAACGCGCCGGAAACGTGGCGCTGGAAGAAGTCATCATGGCTCTGCGCACCCGTTCCGACCAGTTCGGCAGCGTCAAGGACAACATCAACATCAAGGAAATCGTCCGCACTTCCCGCATTGTGGCGCGCATGAGCGGCATGCAGGTGCAGCGCTCCAAGGCCATCGTGGGGGAAAACGCCTTCGCCCATTCCTCCGGCATCCACCAGCACGGCATCCTTAACTGCCGGGAAACCTACGAAGTCATGGACCCGCAGGCTGTCGGCTGGGGTTCCACGGAACTTCCGCTGACCAAGCACTCCGGACGCGCCGCCGTCAAGGCCAGGCTGGAGCAGCTGGGCCACGTACTGACGGAAGAGGAAGTCAACACCGTCTTTGAGCGTTTCAAAAAAGTAGGCGACTCCAAAAAATTCGTCTATGACGACGACCTTTCCGCGATTGTGGATGACTCCCTGCACGCTTCCTCCGGCCTCTGGGAACTGGACTTCCTGCAATTCGTGGCAGGCAGCCACGCCCGCCCCACGGCTACGGTCGGCCTGGTCAAGGAAGGGAAAAAGTTTGAAGACAGCTCCACGGGTAACGGAGCGGTGGACGCCGTCATCAAGGCCATTGAGCGCATCACCAAGCGCAAAGGCACCCTGAAGGGCTACAGCGTCAACGCCGCTTCCGAAGGCAAGGACGCCCTGGGAGAAGTCACGGTGCATGTGGACTTCGGCCTACCCAAGCCCGTTGTGGGCAAGGGTGCGTCCACGGACGTCATCGAAGCCTCCGCCCGCGCCTATCTGAATGCGGTCAACCGCTTCATTCGCATGGAAAACATGCCCCGGCCCGCAGATGCGGACAAGGGAGCCATCTGACCAGCGGCCCTTGATCCCTTCCCCCTGCCCCCGGCGGCGGGGAGGGAAACGCCCTTCCCCGGACAACGAGCTATTTGCTTGATTCCGGGTATTTACCATGCCATAAACATCCGCCCCCCTGAAAACACTGTACACGCCCATGAAAATACCATTTCTCTTGTTGTGCCTGGCCTGCGGCGCCATGGCCGCGCCTTCCGCCAAAAAACAGCCGGACGCCGCCAAGCCGCTCCCGCCCCTGGAAAAAGCGACCATCTCCATTGACGGCCATCCCGAAAGTGTGGCCGCGGACGACCAGGGCAACATCTACTTCACCTCCATCGGAGCCAAACTTACGCCCACGGAAGAGGACAAGGACGGCTATCTGGGTGTCATTCCCTACGGTTCCACGGAGCCTAAAAAGATCACGGACGTGGACACCCTGAACGCTCCCAAGGGGCTTCTGTACAAGGACGGCTTCCTGTACTGCACGGACATCAGCATGGTTTACAAGATAGACGCCAAAACCGGTGCCATAGAAGGGTACGTGGACTTGTCCCCCTCCCGCATGAAATTCCTCAATGACCTGGCCTTCATCAACGGCAGGCTCATGGTCTCCTCCACGGACACGGACCAGATATTTTACGTGGATACGGAATCCAAATCCTACGGGGAGCTGGTGACCAAACAGCCCATCCACAAGCCGAACGGCCTGGCCTGGGACCCGGAAAGAAAAGTCATCTACGTCTGCGAATACGCCACAGATGAAAAAGGCAAGCCCAGCGGAAGGCTCCTTTCCGTAAACCCCATTTCCCGCGAGGTAACGGAACTCTCCAGGGAACGGGGACAGTACGACGGCCTGGCCTACCGCGACGGCGCGCTCTACTACAGCGACTGGTCCCAGGACAAAAAGCCGGAAGCCATACGCAGGCTGGACCTGAAGACGGGCCGTTCCGCCCCCGTAGCCACCGGCCCCATTGAAGGGACGGCGGACTTCATCCTGTACGGTCCCATGATCGTGGCACCGGGCATGACTGAAAAGAAAATCCACATCATGCCCATTGGTGGGAAAAAATAACTGCCCCGCCGCAATCTGCACCACGCCTTTCAAGTCCGCCCGTGGCATCTGCCGCGCTGGCGGGCTTTTTCAATTTACGGCTTGAAGTGAACGGAGGATGCGTTTAGGTAATGGGGATATGAGCAAGATTTCAGACCAAATCATGGACGGCATGAAAACCGCCATGAAAGCCAAGGACAGCGTCACCCTCAACACGTTGCGCGCCCTCAAGACGGCCATGACGAATGCCGCCATCGCCAAGGGAGGCCTGGGCACGGAACTGGACGAAGCGGAGGAACTGGCCGCAGTCCGCAAGCAGATCAAGCAGCGCGAGGACTCCGCGCAGCAGTTCCGCTCCGCCGGACGCCATGAACTGGCCGACAAGGAGGAAGCGGAAATCACCGTACTCAAGCAATTCATGCCTGCGGAACTCGGCAGGGAGGAAGTGGAAGCCATCCTGGAAACCGCTATGCAGGAAACCGGGGCCTCCGGCAAAAAGGACATGGGCCGGGTCATGAAGCTCATGCAGGAACGTACCGCGGGCAGGTTCAACGGCAAGGAACTGGCCCAAATGGTATCCGCCAGACTGTCATGAGCTGCTGCGCCGCCATCATTGTGGCGGCCGGGTCTTCCCGGCGCGCCGGATTTGACAAGCTGCTGGCCCCACTGCACGGGGTCCGCGTACTGGAACGCAGCATCCGCGCCTTTGCCAACTGCCGTGAAGTCTCGGAAATCGTCGTGGTCTGCCCGGAAGAACGCTTCCATGCCATTGACGCCGCAGACCTGGAAGCGGGCATTCCCATCACCCGCGTGGACGGAGGGGCGGAACGCCATGAATCCGTGCAGAACGGACTGGCCGCCCTGCTTTACACACCGGAGCTGGTGGCCGTGCACGACGGTGCGCGCCCCCTCATCACCGTCGAGCAAATCTCCCGCTGCATCCAGACAGCCAGGGAATGTGGAGCGGCAGCCTCCGCCCGCCCCGTCACGGACACGCTGAAAAGAGCGGACTCCGAACGTTTCACGCTGCCCGAACAGGTAAACAGGGAAGGCCTCTGGTGCATGGAAACTCCACAGGTATTCCAATACTCCCTGTTGCTGGACGCCTATGTGGAAGTCTCCGAACGGGACATCCGGGTGACGGACGAAGTCACTGCCCTCCAGCTCATCGGACATCCCACGCGCCTGGTGCACAACCATGAGCCCAACCCTAAAATCACCTGGCCGGAAGACATCTCGCACGCTGAAATGCTGCTGGAACTCACACACCGCCGCAATGACTCATGACCAGCCTGCTATGTACAGAACCGCGCACGATCCTCATCCTGGGCACGGGTTATCTGGGCCGGGCCCTGGCCGAACGCCTGCGGGAAGCCGGGCACATTCCCCTCACAGCGGACATTGACCCTCAGCAGGCCATCTATGAAGCGGACATGACGGACTCCGCCTCCATGCACAGGCTGGCGGCGCGGATTCCGGAACCGTGCCTCATCGTCATGTGCGCCAGCACGCGGGGAGGCGGAACGGAAGCCTACCGCAACCTGTATACCCGGGGGGCGGAAAACACGCTGGAAGCATTCCCCGGAAAACCGGTTATCTTCTGCTCAAGCACTTCCGTGTACGGCATTACGGACGGACGCTGGGTGACGGAGGAGCACAACGTCTACCCCACCACGGAAAAAAGGCGTCTTCTTCTCCAGGCGGAACAGGCCGTTCTGGCCGCCAAGGGAACCGTCGTACGTCTGGCGGCCCTCTACGGACCGGGACGCTGCATCCTGGTCTCCGACTATTGCGCCAAGGGAGCCGCGCTGCCCGGCAACATGGACAGATGGATGAACTACATCCACAGGGACGACGCCGTTTCCGCCCTGTTCCTGCTGTGCACGCTCCGCCACCCGCCCCGCGGCATCTACAATGCAGCGGACCGCACACCCATGCAGCTGAGTGAAATCTACGCCTACCTCTCCGGGCTGCTCGGCATTCCGGCCCCACCTCCGTCCCCGCCGCGTTCCGGAGGCCGCCGCGGAGACACCAGCCAGCGCGTCTCCTGCGCCCGCCTTCTGTCCCTGGGCTGGGAACCGCTCTACCCAAGTTTTGCGGACGGCGTGCACAACGTTCTGGAAGCGCTGGAAGAATAAACCTGCTTCCGTTGGCCGCTGTCCTGGTTGCCGTTTTGCAGGCCTGACGCATTGAATACTCCTCTTAACATTCCGGCAGCCTCCGGAACTGTTCTCCGAAAAAAGATACATTCTTCAAAGCTCTTTTCCCGTTAAAAAGGAACTGCCTGAAATGACCATCACAAGCACGGCTTCCGAACCCGTTCCGCATTCTCCCCATGAACGGCGCTTCTTCCGTCTCATTCCGTGGGGCATGGCCCATACCGTGCTGATGCTCTGGATAACGGGAATGGCTGTAATCCTGGCCGGGCAGAACGGTCATCCGGCTGTACATTCCCGGCTTTTGGAAATCAAACCTTCTCTGTACGCCTCCGGACTGCTGGCTGTTCTCCTTGCTGCGGGTTGCCATATCTGCCGCCGCTGCCGCAGGATGCAGCCCCTCCTTTCCCCCCGCGTGACAACCTTCTGCGTAGCCGCCTTCATGCTGGGCCTGCTCTCCTTCCTCCTTTACGCCGGACTGACAGCCTCCTATGCGCCGCCGGACAGCGCCTTCTCAAAACTGGAAATTCCCTCCGTTTATATCCATGAATTTTCCGGGGGCGCCCTGGTATTCAGCCTGGTTCTTCCCCTGGGCCTCCTTTCCCTGGCCGCCTCTCTTCAGGCTTCCAGAAATCATGTGCCCGGAATCAAAGACATTTTGGTGGTCTTGTGGTGCCTGCTGGTTCCATTCCTGTTCATCTTCCTCCTCCGTTCACCGGAACCGGAAGGAAAAAGCTATTCGGCACCCTTTCACGAGCAGAAGCTTCCAATAAACAAAGAGGCGTCAGGCTTCATTCGCGGACTCTCTCCGCGTCAGGAAAACACGGTTTCTCCGCCGAACGGAACCCGGACAACGTCCGATGCACGGAGTCTGTATCCCTGACTGTCCCCCTTCTTGACTTGCACGGCGGGAACAGGCACAATCCTGCGCGCCATGCGTATCATTACAGGACTTCAACCCAGCGGCAAACTGCACATCGGCAACTACTTCGGAGCCATGGAACCTGCCGTCCGCATGCAGGACCGCGGAGAATCCTACTACTTTCTGGCGGATTACCACGCCATGAGCACCGTACACGACGCGGACACCCTGCGCGAAAACTGCAAAAATCTGGCGACGGACTTCCTGGCGGTGGGGCTGGACCCGGAAAAATGCGTCTTCTTCCGCCAATCTTCCGTGCCGGAAGTCAATGAACTGGCCTGGATACTCAGCACCGTATGCCCCGTAGGACTGCTGGAGCGCTGTCACTCCTACAAGGACAAGATCGCCAAAGGCTTTTCCCCCAGCAACGCCCTCTTTACCTATCCCGTGCTGATGGCCGCGGACATCCTGATGTATGACTCCGACCTGGTGCCCGTAGGCAAGGACCAGAAACAGCATCTGGAAGTCACCCGCGACCTGGCCGGCAAAATGAACGAGCAATTCGGGGAAGGAACCTGCAAGCTGCCGGACGCTCTCATTGCGGAAAGCACCGCCATCGTCCCCGGGCTGGACGGTCAGAAAATGAGCAAAAGCTACAACAACACGCTCCCCATCTTCGGGGAGGAAAAAGCCACCCGCAAGCTCATCATGAGGATTCCCACGGACTCCACCCCTGTGGAAGAACCGAAGCCGACGGAAAACTCCATCATCCTCCAGCTCTACAAGCTCTTCGCCTCCGCGGAAGGCTATGAAGACATGATCCGCGACTTCCGGAACGGAGGCTGCGGCTACGGCGACTTCAAAAAACGCCTCTTTGACGCCTACTGGGAATACTTCCGCGCCGCGCGGAAACGCCGGGCGGAGCTGGAAGCCAGCCAGGACTACGTGCACCAGGTGCTGGAAAATGGCGCAAGGAAGGCGCGGGGAACGGCCTCCGTGGTGCTGGACCGGGTGCGCCGGACCGTGGGCCTGATTTGAAGGCGGAAGGGAAATGCCGCGAAACACCGGGAAAAACACGTTTTTTAGTGGTATGGAAAACCACGGAATGCTATACAGGAGTATATGAAGAATATTCTGGTCGCCATCGATTTTTCCAACGCTACGGATGCCGTCATTCACCAGATCGGCAAACTGGCCTGTCCCAACGACAGCATCGTCCACCTGCTCCACATCGTGGAACCCAGCATCTGTTATGAAGTCTCCGGCGTTCTCCCGGATGAAGTCCCCGTTCCGGTCATGGACCAGACGGAGGAAAACGAAGTCATGACCATTGCCAAAAACCATCTGAAGAAAACGGCGGAAAAGCTCTCCCGGCTGACGGACGCCACCATCATCCAGGCGGTGGAGGACGAATTTGAAATCAGTGAGGCCGTCATCAACTACGCCGAAAAACACAACATAGACATGATTGTGGTAGGCAAGCACAACCACGGCTTCCTCTCCACGGTCTTCCTTGGCAGCGTAGCCAGTTCCGTGATGCGCAAATCACCCGTGCCCGTGCTGGTGGTTCCCGTCACCAAGGAAGAGGATTAGGCGCAAAAAACCGGGCAGATACCGTTCCCTTTCATGATAACCATACTATTTATAGGCGATGTGGTGGGAGAACCCGGACGCACCGCCTTGAAGCATGCGCTCCCCGGGCTCAGGGAAGCGCACGGGGCGGACTTTGTCGTGGTCAACGGGGAAAACGCCGCCGCCGGGCGCGGCATCACGCCCAGGCTGGCGCAGGAGCTGCTCCAGGCCGGAGTGGACGTCATCACCACCGGAGACCATGTCTGGGACCAGGTGGAACTGGCTCCGTGGCTGAACACCGAACCGCGCGTGCTGCGCCCAGTCAACTACCCCGAAGGCACGCCGGGACACGGCAGCGTCGTGAAGGAAACGCCCAAGGGAAAAGTGGCGGTCATGCAGGTCCAGGGGCGCTCCTTCATCCAGCCGCCGCTGGAAAACCCTTTCCTGATCTCGGAAAAAGAGGCCCAAAGGCTGAGAAACGAAGAACATGTCCGGGTAATCCTGGTGGACATGCATGCGGAAACCACCAGTGAAAAAATCTCCACCGGGTACAATCTGGACGGCTTGGTTTCCGCCGTCATCGGAACCCATACCCACGTGCAGACGGCGGACGAAACCATCCTGGAACACGGAACGGCCTACCTGACGGACGCCGGCATGTGCGGTCCCGCCGTCGGCGTGCTGGGACGGGAGCTGGAACCCATCCTCAAGCGGTTCCGCACCTCCATGCCTGCCAAATTCCCCGTAGCCGGCTGGCCCGTGCGCCTTTGCGGCGCGGTCATCCGCGTGGATGAGGAAACCGGGAAAGCCCTGAACATCACCCGCATCAGCCAAATCGTGGAAAAACCGGCCTCCTGACCATGTACGACGTGACTCCCCGCCTGCCGCCGCCCCCAGCCATGGTCCTCTGCGGATATTCCATGGAAAGACATGATTCCACACCACTTTTCCGGCGCCATGCAGTCACGACGACGCCGGAAAGGCAGAAAACTCCGTTTTACCCCTCCACCGGTCTTCATCCCTTCTACCCTGCCCCATGAACTATCATGAACTATGAAGCCAGATTCGGCGGCATAGGCCGCCTGTACGGAACCAGAGGGCTGGACATACTCCGGAACTCCCGCATGGCTGTTGTCGGCATTGGAGGGGTAGGTTCCTGGGCGGCGGAAGCGCTGGCGCGTTCCGGCGCAGGCGCCATCATCCTGATGGACCTGGACGACCTTTGCGTTACCAACACCAACCGGCAAATCCACGCCCTGGGAACAACCATCGGGCAATCCAAGACGGAAGCCATGGCGGCCCGCATCAGGGACATCAACCCCGAAGCGGAAATCATCACGCTGGACAACTTTTATACGGAAGCCAATGCGAAAAAACTCTTCGGGACCGCGCCGGACGTCATCATTGACGCCATTGACTCCCTCTCCCCCAAGGCGCACCTCATCGCCTCCTGCTACCGCAACAAACAGCCTCTCATCACCTGCGGCGGAGCCGGTGGGCGGACAGACCCGTCCAAAATAGAAATTGCCGACCTCTCCCGGACCAAGGGCGACCCCCTGCTCTCCAGCCTGCGCGCCAAACTCAAAAAAGACTACGGCCTCCCGCTGGGAGAAAAAAAACGCAAGCTGAAAATCCCCTGCGTCTTCTCCCAGGAAACTCCCGTCTATCCTACCTGCGATGGAGGAACCTCCTGCTCACGCGATCCCAGATTTCAGGGGAAAATGGGCTGCGACGCCGGCTTCGGCTCCATCACGCACATCACCGGCACCTTCGGCTTTTTTGCGGCATCATCCGCCATACAAATGCTTCTGAACAAAAAAACAACATCAGTACAACCATGAACACACGCCTGCTCCCCCTCCTCGGGGCCGTCATCCTTCCCATGCTCAGCCAGTGCAACTCGCTGGAAAAGGACATAGCCGCCATCAATGCCCGCAACATGGAAATAGCCCGGGAGCCGAGGGGCAACTACTTCGTAGGCCGCCGCTACCATGTGCCGTCAACGCGCTTCTGGGGCTACCTGCGCCAGCCGGGCCAGACCTGGAGAACGGCCCAGCTCGTCATCATGGATGAAAGCGCCTGCCGTACGCCGGACCGCCTGCCGGAATACGCCGGGAATCCCCGCTACGCCTTTGACAACAACTACGAATACAGGGTATACGGCAAATTCACGGGCAAGTACGGATACGAACCCAACACCAACCTGAAGCTCCCCATCTTCAAGCCCACCAAATTCGAACAGCTCAATACGGACCCCGGCTGGCTCTTCAAGCCGTCGGAAAAATACGACAAAAAAACCGTCTCCCTGCGCCCGGGCATCATGCCTCTGACTTCCGTTCCGGCCCGGTGACGGAAGGTATTCCCGTAAAAATGGAAGAGGCGGATAAAAAAGAAGAAAAAAGCTTGATCTATTCGCCTCCCTGCGCTAAAAACTCCCCGCCTTCAGGCGCCCATGCTCGGGTGGCGGAATTGGTAGACGCGCTAGACTAAGGATCTAGTGTCGATAAGACGTAGGGGTTCGAGTCCCCTCTCGAGCACCATTCAATAACCCTCTTTAAGTGAAATGCTTGGAGAGGGTTTCTTGTCGAAGGAGAAACGGGAAAAGATATTCATCCCAAAGGCAGGCTCATTCACCAATCTTGAAGAAGGGTGCCTGAATCAAGAAATCCAATTTAAGGGAATTTTAAATACCTCCGGCCATCAGCACGGCGATTTCTTCCCGGACAGGCATGGAACGGATGGCTCCCTTGCGCGTCGTGACAATGGAGGCGGCGGCATTGGAGAATAGGAGCATGTCCGCAAGCTGCCGTTCCGTCAGGTTTTCCAGCCCCGTTTTCAGAATCCAGTCTAAGCAGGAGCCAAAGAAGGCGTCTCCGGCCCCTGTCGTATCGATGGTCTTGACGTTCAGAAAAGTAGGCTGGTGTACAAGAGTACTTCCATAGCTGGCCCAGCTTCCTTCCCTGCCCCCCGTTACAAGGATGAGGCGGAGATTGCCGAATTCTTTTTTCAGTGCATCAAGTCCTTCTTCCATGGAGGCGCAGCCGGTGAGGAAGCGGAGTTCCTCCTTTTCTATTTTCATGACGCTGCACACGCCGCAGCCATAGAGCATCTGCTCCCGGGCCAGTTCCAGGCTGGGCCAGAGGGGAGGCCTGAGATTGGGATCAAAGGAGACCAGGGAACCTTTTTCCTGCGCGCGGCTGACAGCGTGCCGGGTGGCGCGCCGCACATCGTCGTGCGTCATGGAGAGGGTTCCGAAGTGGAAGATGCGCGTGTTTTCCACCAGGGCCATGTCCACTTCTCCAGAAGTCAGTTTCATGTCGGCGCCGGGATTGCGGTAAAAGGAAAAGTCACGGTCTCCCTGTTCGTCAATCTGGACGAAAGCAAGCGTCGTGTTGACTTCCCGGGAAGAGACCAGCCCCGAATCGTCAATACCCGCCTCACGGAGGGTGTTCCGGAGCATTTTGCCGAACATGTCATGACCCACCTTGCCGATGAAAGCGGTCCTGCGGCCCAGTTTGGCGAGCATGGACAAAACATTGCACGGCGCTCCCCCGGGATTCGCCTGGTAAACGGGCAGCCCCTGCCCGCTCGTTCCGCAAGGGGTAAAATCCACCAGCAGTTCTCCGAGAGCGATAACGTCGTACATGTTTTTGAGGTATTAAAGGTGGCTTTTCCGGCACGGATAAAAGCCGGAAAGTATGGCAAGCATAGAATGTCCCGCGCATGCGGGAAAAGAAAAAAGAGGCTCATTCCAGTCATGCCGGAAAGGGGCTCATTCCCGGCGTTCCTTCCTCCGGCAAACCGTGCCGGGAGGAATTCCGGAAAGTTATCTTCTCCAGGCACCAGGCGGACATTTATGGACCCGCTGAATACCGGAAAAGTCTGGCATATCCCTAACATACGCTTCCCGGGAAGTGCCCATTAGAGTGAGACAGCAAACAGGATACCACATTTCAACACGATGAAAAAGGAACTGCAAAGACACGGTAAAGCGAAGATTCCGGGAGCCCCGGTCCCCTATGACAGGACGAAGATTCATCCGGGGATTCTCCATATAGGGGTGGGCAATTTTCATCGGGCGCATGAAGAGTTTTACACGAACCAGCTTCTGGGCATGGGAGGCCGCGAAGAATGGGGGATTTACGGAGTGGCCCTGCTGCCGCAGGACGAGCCCCTTTACAAGGCGCTGAAGAGCCAGGACGGTCTTTATACGCTGACGGCCTGCGGGCGCGACGGCAGGGACGAGTTTTACGAAATAGGTTCGCTGGTGGATTTGGCATGGGGGCCGGAGAATCCCCAAAGCGTGATTGACAGAATCGCGGATCCACGGATTAAAATCATCACGCTGACCATTATGGAAGGCGGCTACAATATTGACAAGGAAACCGGGGAATTCATGCTCGGGAGCAAGGATGTGAAGCATGACCTGGAACATCCCGGCCATCCCCGGACGGTCTTCGGCTTCCTGGCCGCAGGATTGCGGAAAAGGCGGAAAAACGGAGCCGGCCCCGTAACGGTTCTATCCTGCGACAACCTCCAGCACAATGGGGACACGGCCCGGAAAGCGTTTATTTCCTTTATCGAGGCCCAGGACTCAGAACTGGCCCGATGGGTGAAAAAAAACGTCACGTTCCCCAACAGCATGGTGGACCGCATCACGCCCGCCGTTACGCCGGACGACGTCAAACGGCTGAACGCACAGAGCGGCGTGGAGGATGCCGCCCCCGTGTATTCCGAGGATTTCATCCAGTGGGTGATTGAGGATGATTTCATTGCCGGCCGCCCGGACTGGGAAGCCGCAGGAGCGGAGTTCACGGACGACGTGTCCGCTTACGAGAACATGAAGCTCAGCCTGCTGAACGCCTCCCATTCCCTGCTGTCCTACCCCGCCTTCCTGGCCGGCTACCGCCGGGTGGACGAGGCGGTGAGGGACGAGAGATTTGCCCGCTATCTGCGCCTTTTCATGGACCGGGACGCCGGCCCCTATGTTCCGGCCCCGGGAAATACGGATTTGGAGCTGTACAAGAAGACCCTGCTGGAGCGCTTCGGCAACAAGGCCGTCAGCGACCAGATCAGCCGCCTGTGCTTTGACGGAGTTTCCAAGATTCCCGTGTATGTGATGCCCGTGTTAACGAAGATGATCAGGGATGACGCCGATCTCGAACGCCTGGCTTTTTTCATTGCCGCGTACCGCCATTACCTGAAACACGGAAAGGACGACCGGGGCCGCGCCTATGAGGTAAACGAGCCCTGGCTGACGGAGGAGGACAGGAAGCTGATTGCCGGCGACGATCCCGTCGATTTTCTCGGACTGTCCCCTTTCCGGAGCACGGATTTGAAAGCGGCGGACAAGTTTGTCAGCCAGTACCGCAGCATGGTGGAAGGGCTTGAAAAAGACGGCGTGCTTTCCGTTCTGGAAAAAATGGTTCTCCCCTAGTCATACCGGCACTTTATGCCGTCCGGACTGAGGTATGGGCGGCATGAAGATGCTGCCGCCCTCTTCTTCCTCCCTGCCATTCCCAGCCTTTTTCCCTTTTATGGAAACACCACGGCATCCCCGCCTGGGACCCTTCCTGGCCCTGACATTCATTTACTTTCTCGTCGGGTTCCTGACGACCGTGAACGGTCAGTTTCAGGGGCCTTTGCAAAGCGCCTTCCTGTCGGACGCCGGAACCCTGAAGAATACGTTTATCACGCTGATTCCCTTTTTCTTTTTCCTGGCGTATCTGGTGAACGGAAATATCGGTTCCCGCTGGATCAACCGCTACGGCTACAAAACAACGCTGATACGGGGGCTTTTGTTCATGGTGCTCGGACTGGCCGTGTTTTTTCTCTCCGCCTGGTTCACCGTCCGTTACGGGGACCTGCACCTGACGATCGCCGGGGCCGAAATCCCCTACGGCTATTTTATTTTCCTGGCGGGCTCGTATGCCATGGGCACCTCCGCCACACTCCTGCAGGTGGTCATCAATCCCTACGTGACCTCCTATGAATTGAAGGGAACCCAGCCGGTCCAGCGCCTCAATATCGTCTGCGCCGTGAATTCATTCGGAACGACGATCGCGCCGTTTTTCGTGACCGGCGTCCTGTTTGCCGGGCTGCCGATGGAGAATGTCCATGTACGGCAGCTGATGACGCCCCTGCTGATCCTGGGAATCCTCATCGCCTTGATCACCCTGGTGACGAAACGCCTTTACCTGCCCGACCTCCGGGACACGACGGCCGGAGAAGGCGAAAAACTGGAACGCGGCATCTGGTCCTTCCGCCATTTGACACTGGGCGTCATCGCCATTTTCTTTTACGTGGGCGCGGAGGTTTCCGTGGGAATCAACGTGAACCTGCATGCGCTGGAACTCGGCAATTCGGATTCGCCCCTGCTGTTTCTGGGCTCCAGCAATCTGGTAGTGTGGGGAGTGGACCTGGGCATTCCCGCCCTGCTGGCCTCCCTGTACTGGGGCGGCCTGATGGCGGGGCGTATTGTTTCCGGCTGGCTGAGCCATATTTCCCCCCGCGTCCAATTGACGGCGGCTACCTCCGCGGCGGCCCTCCTGACGCTGGCTGCCATTTACACCCATAACCTGTGGGTGCTGGTTTCGGTGGGGCTGTTTCATTCCGTGATGTGGGGGTGCATTTTCACGCTCGCTACCGTGGGATTGAAAAAATACACCGCCAAGGCTTCCGGCATTTTCATGATGGGCGTGTTCGGCGGGGCCGTTTTCCCTTTCCTCCAGGGTGTTCTGGCAGATTCGCTGGGAAGCTGGCGCTGGTCATGGATGCTTGTTTTCCTCTGCGAACTGGTCATGCTGGCTTACGCCCTGGCAGGCTCCCGCGTCAGAAAGCAGGATCTTCCGGAAGAAACAGATTAAAAGGAACGGCAACAGGATGCCGCACGCCGGCACAGAGACGCTCCGGTGAAAAGGCGTTTCCAGATATTATACGGGGATTGGCGCCGCAGGCAATTGAAGCGTTTCCCCGCCCATTAATGCCATTTATCCCGTATTTTTCTTCATGTCGGCCTTCCCATCCTGTAGCATGAGCCCATGCAAGAGAGAAGCAGTGGCTTTCAATGGCCCGCAGAGTGGACACCGGATATTCTCGCTACCCTGATGTTTGTGGTTCAGGGGGGGAAGATTCTTCTGATACGCAAGAAGAGGGGGATAGGAGCGGGGAAGGTGAACGGCCCCGGCGGCAAGTTCGAGCCGGGGGAGACGGCTCTTCAATGCGTTCTGCGGGAAGTCCGGGAGGAACTGCGGATTGACGTAACGGACGCCCGGGAAATGGGCGTGCTTAATTTTTCCTTTACCTGCGGAACCATTCCGGAAATCCGCTGCCATGTGTTCATGGCTTCCTCCTTCACGGGGACTCCCTCGGAAACGCCGGAGGCGGAGCCCTTCTGGTCTCCCGTAGAGGAGATTCCCTACGACCTCATGTGGCAGGATGACCGGTACTGGCTTCCCGCCATGCTCCGCGGCAAACGGTTCCAGGCGTTTTTCACGTTTGAGGGGGACAGAATGCTGGATTATTCCTTGGAAACGGAAGAGGAATAGCCATACCTGTTTCCACCGCTCCCGATTATCCGGCTTTCCGCTCACGGAAACACAGCGGGAAGAAGCGGTTTTCACGAGCCACACCCGGCATTCCGGCGTTTTTCCCTCTTTTCCCTCTTTTCCCTCTTTTCCCTCTTTTCCCTCTTTTCCCTCTTTTCCCGCCGAGTCCCCGGCATCAGCAACCGGCATTCCGCGCCCCTCCATCACCACGATGAGGGGCGCGGAAGACATCAGAAGACCACGGCTACGCCCAAGGCCGCCCGGTGTTCCGTGTAGGATTCCCGGAAACAAGCCTGATAGGAGGCATAAATGGAGAGGTTTTCACTGCGCACGAAGCGCGACAGAAATTTGACCTTGAAGGCCTGGCGTGCCGGAGCGTATCCTCTGCCTCTGTACCGGGACTCATAGACGGTGTCGCCGTCCCACCAGATGTCGTTGAAGGTATGGTGGGGATTGTTGCGCCATATGTCCGGGCAGTAGCTTCCGGAAATGGCGTTGGTCCACATCATGCCGTTGGAGAAGCGGATGGCGTGTTCCAGCGTCACTCCCACTTCAAGCGCCATATTGTCGAACGATCCGCGGTTTTCCCACCTGGATTCCCTTCTCCAGTATTCATCATCATCCCACCACCAGGAAGAGTCATAGTCTTCGTCATCATAGTCGTCCTTTTTCACTTTGTTAGAGGCATGCACATAGCTCATCTTGGCGAAAGGCGTGATACTGAAGGATCTGGAGACCTCGTAGCGCCATGCGGCCGACAACGCGACGTTCCAGGTTTCCGTATCCCATGTGGAGTTTTCGTAGTTCATGCCGTGGTGGGCGCATTTGTTGTCGGTATTGCCGAATCCCATATTCATGGACAGAAGAAGATGGGATTTTCTTCCGGTCTGCCTGTACAGGGCTCCGTAAATGTTGACCATCATCGTATCCTGGTCAAATTTGTCGCCTTCCAGAAATCCGGCGGGATGGTCCGCCATTTCCTTGATGTTCTGGGTACCGGACATGAAGCCCAGGGACAGGCCGAGCAGCCTTCCCCTTCCACTTTCGGATGCGCAATAGTCGTAGCCCAAGGCTCCGCCGCCGGCCGAATAGTCGAAGGCGGAATGCTCGTTCCTGACACTGGCATTTCCGAAGCTTCCCATGCCGCTGAACCAGAAACGCGATTTTTTGCCGTCCTGAAAACGGTGCACGCCCATCTGGGAGTCGATGGCGTCAGAAAAGGCCTGCATGTGGCCCGTAGCCGCCCAGAGGGAATCCAGAGTGGTTTCAGGGCCGCTGTCCGGGAATTGGCTGACGGACTGGGCGTGCAGCAGGGAGGCACACCCGGCGGCGCTCAAACACCATGCATATAAGAAGGATTGTTTCATGACTGGTATGAATGTTTTTGTTTAACAGGTTTGACGAATCACCAAGGTTGCTACCCGGAAAGCGCAGTAAAATGACGGTTTTGTTTATCCCTGCTTTTTTTCAGAAAAAATCCGCCGCTTTTTCTTCCGCAAGGGATTTCCCGGAAGGCACCTCGGCAATGGCTTTCTGACTGCCCCGGAAGCCTCAGTTCCATGTCTTTCATGTTCTCCAGGGAAGTCTGTTGAGCCCGGAATACGGCTCTATGCGTCAAGCGCGCCGCCGCTTGCCCGGACATTTCGGCGAACCGCTTCTTTAAGCTTTTCCTTCCGGGCCTTTTGTGATATGGGTGCGGGAGCAATGGCGCAGTCTCCTGCCCCTTTATTTGCTGACTGTTTCAATTCATCCATTATTTGACATGTATACCCCCGAGTTCAAGAATATCCTGACGACCACGCTGAACGGCCTGCGCGAAGAAGGCCTGTACAAGGAAGAACGTTTTATCGCCTCCCAGCAGTATTCCCAGGTAACGCTGAAAGACGGCCGTTCCGTCATCAACATGTGCGCCAACAATTACCTGGGCCTGGCCAATAATCCGGAAGTGATGGAAGCGGCCAAGAAGGCGATTGACCAGTGGGGGTTCGGCATGGCGTCCGTCCGGTTCATCTGCGGCACTCAGACCCTGCACCGCCAGCTGGAGGAACGCCTTTCCGAGTTCCTAGGCACGGAAGACACGATTCTCTTCCCCTCCTGCTTTGACGCCAACGGCGGCCTGTTCGAAGGGCTGCTGACCGCGGACGACGCCATTATTTCCGATTCCCTGAACCATGCCTCCATCATCGACGGGGTGCGCCTCTGCAAGGCCAAGCGCTTCCGCTACGCCAACAACGACATGGCGGACCTGGAAGCCAAGCTGCAGGAGGCGGACGCCGCCGGCGCCCGCGTCAAGCTGATTTCCACGGACGGCGTCTTTTCCATGGACGGCATCATTGCCCAGCTTGACAAGATTCACGAACTGGCGGCCAAATACAACGCCATCGTCCATTTCGACGACTGCCACGCCACGGGCTTCCTTGGCAAGCGGGGACGCGGGACGCATGAGTACCGCGGCTTGTTCGGCAAGATAGATATCACGACGGGGACACTCGGCAAAGCCCTGGGCGGCGCGTCCGGCGGCTACGTTTCCGGCCCGAAGGAAGTGGTGGACGTCCTGCGCCAGAAGGCGCGCCCCTACCTGTTTTCCAACAGCGTGGCCCCGGCGATCGTGGCCGCGTCCATCAAGGTGCTGGACCTTCTGGAAGGTTCCACGGAAGCGCGCGACCGCGTGGAAGCCAATACCAAATATTTCCGCGGCGCGATGACCGGCGCCGGCTTCACCATCGGCGGCAAGGATCACCCGATTTCCCCGGTGATGCTGGGGGATGCCGTCCTGTCCCAGCAGTTTTCCGCACAGCTCCTGGACGAAGGCGTGTATGCCGTAGGCTTCTTCTATCCCGTGGTGCCCAAGGGACAGGCACGCATCCGCACCCAGATTTCCGCCGCCCACACCCGCGAACAGCTGGACAAGGCGATTGAAGCCTTCTGCAAGGTGGGCAAAAACCTGGGCGTCATTTCCTGATTTCCCGGCCCGCTCATGACTTCGGACGCATCACCCATGCCCGGCGGCAACCTGCCGACACTGCCCGTGAAACGGGTGGTGCGTCCCACCCCTTCCATCCCGGACCATAAAGTGGTTCGCCAGATCGGCAGCGGAGCGTATGGAGAGGTCTGGCTGGCAAAAGCCCTGACAGGCGCATGGAGGGCCGTCAAAATCGTCTGGAGGGAGGATTTTGAGGACGAACGGACCTTCAACCGGGAGTTTGAAGGCATTCTTCAATACGAGCCCATCGCCCGCAACCATCCGGGCCTGGTGCACATCCTGCATGTGGGCCGCCACGACGAAGGCTCCCCCTTTTATTATTACGTGATGGAGCTGGGCGACGACGCCCGCACGGGAGTCCATATCAACCCGGACGAGTATATTCCCCGTACGCTCCAGACGGACAAGAAGTTTTCCGGCAACAAGCCCCTTCCCCTGGATTACTGCCTGGAGGTGGGCAGCCAGCTTGCCCACGCGCTGCTGTACCTGCACAGCAAGAACCTGACGCACCGGGACATCAAGCCCGCCAACGTCATTTTCGTGAATGGGCGTCCCAAACTGGCGGACATCGGCCTGGTGGCCCATCTGGACCAGCGCAGTTTTGTCGGCACGGAGGGGTTCATTCCTCCGGACGGTCCCGGGACCCGCAGGGCGGATGTGTATGCCCTGGCCAAAGTCCTGTATGAGATCAGCACCGGGAAGGACCGCATGGATTTTCCCGAACTGCCGGATGAATTGCCGGCGGGCACCGTGCAGAAAAAATGGCAGGCGTTCAATACCATCATCTGCCAGGCCGCGGAACCGCGCGTGGAGGAATGCACGATTGATTCCGCGGAGGAGCTGGCGGAAAAGATAGACGCGCTGAGAGGGTATGAAGTTCCGTCCCGCTTCCGGCTTCAGAAGAAAAGCCGCCGCAAGTTCAAACGTACCTTCCAGCTTCTGGGGGCCGCCATTGCCGGCGGCCTGACGGCGTATTGGGGAGTACTCTGGCTCAACGAACAGCAACACGCACAGGAACCGGACACCCCGGCGGAAGCGCATTCCCAACAATCCGCGCCGGAGGAAGAGTCCAGGAACGGGTACGTGCTGGTTACCAGTTCTCCGGCGGGGGCGTCCGTCTATGACGCCGACGGGAATTATCTGGATGAAACGCCTTACGGCCCCATCGAATTGCCTGCCGGCACCACCGTCGTGTACACCATCAAGAAGTCGGGGTTTGCGGACAAGGAGGAGACGGGGACTGTTGCAGGAGGCTCCACGCTGGCATTGGGAGGAGTCCTGAAAGAGTACCATCCGCCCACGGACGGGCAGCCCTGGAAGGATACGGAGGGCGTTACCTATCTTCCGGCGGAGACGCGCCACGTGGCGGAGACGCCCCTGACGGCCGCCCTGTTCAACAAGTTCCTGAAGGAAGACAGGCAGCAGGGCAATTTTCAAATGCAGCGGCAGCAGGTGCAGCCGGACCACCCGGAGAAGGATCTGGCCCTGCTGACCCAGGACGGCATTACGGCGTACCTGGCGTGGCTGAACAAGAAGTGCGAACGGGAGGGGCTGCTGGGCAAGGAGTTCTCCATCAGCGCGGACCCGGGGCCTCAGGGTTCCGGACGGACGGACGGACGGAACACGTACGTCCTGAACGTCACCCGCGTTTTCCAGGTTCCCATCACCGTCACGACCAACCCGCCGGGAGCCAGCGTGTTTTTCAACAACAGGCTCATCGGCAGGACGCCCATTGAGGAGTATGTCAACCAGGTGCCTTACGTGATTGAGATCAAGCTGCCGGGGCACGCCACGATGCGGCGCAGGGGGCTTGATCCCCAGGACCTGTACCTTTCCCTCCAGCTTGAACCGGACAAGTCCGTGGTGTTCGGCTCCCCCTGGATCAACAGCCTGGGAATGGACCTGGTGCCTGCGGGGAACAATACTCTGGCAATGGCCCATGAAGTGCGTGTCAAGGACTTCCAGCAGTTCCTGAAAGCCACGGGCCGCAAAGCCCCGGCCAAGCCGGGATTCCCCCAGGAAGACGACCATCCGGTGGTGAACGTGAGCAGGCAGGACGCGCGGGCCTTTGCCAGATGGCTCACCAACAGGGAGCGTGCCCAGGGGCTGATTGACCAGCATGATTCCTACCGCCTGCCCAAAGACGCGGAATGGAGCGCCTGGATGCAGCTCGGAGAGGAAAAGGGGGATTCCCCCTATGAAAAAACGTTGCCGCATGACCATTCCAAGGAGGTGTTCCCGTGGGGGACTTCCTGGCCCCCGCCGAACGGAGCGGGCAATTTCGCTGACCAGTCCGCCCTGATTTATCTTCCCTCGTCCCGCGTGATCGTGGATTACGAGGACGGGCAGCCCTACACGGCCCCGGTCAGGTCATTCCCCCCCAACCGCCTGGGCCTGTACGACCTGGAAGGCAACGTGATGGAGTGGGTGGACGATAATTACGGAGGTCCGGAAAGCCTTCCCATACGCAGCCACGGCGTGGCCCGCGGCGGCAGCTACCTGTCCTTCCGTCCCAAGCAGCTCACCACTAGCATCCGCACTCCGCTGCCGGAAAACACGCGGGACGATGCCCTGGGGTTCCGCCTCGTTCTTTCCTCGGAACGCCCGCCCGCTCCTCCGGCTCCCTGACGAAGAAGGCCTTTTCTCCCGGCGGGGCCGCACCATCCCGGCACGGCTCTCATCCGGACCGCGGCTTTCCGGGTTCTCCCGCTCAGGAAAATGTTTGAAAGGGGGGCGCATTGTGCTACCGTGTCGTTGCACCGTTTTCCTCATGAAAATCATCGCCATCGCCAACCAGAAAGGGGGAGTGGGAAAGACCACCACGGCTATCAACCTGGCCGCCGCCCTGGCCCAGCTGAAAAAGAAAATTCTCGTTATTGACCTGGACCCGCAGGCCAACGCCACCAGCGGCCTGGGCATCGACACCCGGGAGACGGCCAGCCTGTACCCCGCCCTGCTCCACCAGATTCCTGCGGAACAGTGCATCCGGCCTTCCGGCAGAAAACGGCTGGACATTATTCCCTCCACCATGGACCTGGCCGGCGTGGAGATAGAGCTGGCGCGGGCCGGCGACCATCTGACCAGGCTCCGGGAGACGCTCGCCCCGCTGCGCAAATCCGGTTCCTACGATTACTGCATCATGGACACGCCCCCCTCCCTGGGCGTGCTGATGACTTCCGCCCTGGCCGCCTGCGACGAAGTGCTCACCCCCCTCCAGTGCGAATGGTTCGGGCTGGAAGGCCTTGCCAAGATTCTGCACGTGACCGCGCAAATTTGCGCCAGCGGAGCCAATCCCCACATCAGGCATGAAGGCGTCCTGATGACCATGTACGACGGCCGCACCAACCTTTCCCGGCAGGTGATCGAGCAGGTGGGGCAGCACCTCCCCAAAATGCTGTACAAGACGGTCATCCCCCGTTCCATCAGGCTTGGCGAAGCGCCCAGCTTCGGCCACACCATTTTCGAACACGACCCCTCCGGCCCGGCGGCGGAGGCCTACCTGAAGGCGGCGCGGGAATTCGTCAAGCGCCACAAGTCCTGAATACCGGCCCAGCCTTCCGGGGGCGGAACAGGCATTCACCTTGACTTGCCGGGAGCGGCATAGGAAAATGCCCGCAGTTTCCGTTTCCCGAATTTTTCCCATGCCAGCAAAAGAAGGCCAGACAGACGCCGCGCCCGGGACGACAGGGCAAGCGCCGCCTCCCCCTCCGGCGACAGGCCTGGAAGAGATTCTACCCGGCAGGCCCCCGCTTCCCCATGCGGAGGAGAAGGGCGCGTTTTTCGTCTATCAGCGGGAGCTGGCTCCCGGCACGCGGCTGGAGCAGTATGAAGTTCTCAGCGTCCTGGGCAGCGGCGGCTTCGGCATTACCTATTTGGCCAAAGACCTGTTCCTGAACAGGAACGTGGTGATCAAGGAGAATTTCCCGGCAAGCTGCTCCTACCGCGACCCGCTGACCGGCCATATCAGGCCCAACAACGAACACGACCTGGAGAATTACACCTGGGCCCTGAAAAGCTTTTTGAGCGAAGCCCAGACCCTGGCGGAACTGAACCACCCGGGCATCGTCAGGATCCTGTCCGTGTTCGAGGCCAACGGCACGGCCTACTTCGCCATGGAGCACATCACGGGCCTGTCCCTGGATTATCTGGGAGAAAAGCTCCACACCACCGGCCACCGTTACACGGAAGACGAACTGAAGGGCCTGCTCACCCGCCTGCTCCGCATTCTGGAATACCTGCACGCCAGCCATATTTACCACCGGGACATCAAGCCCGGCAATATCCTGCTGACGGAGGAGGGAACGCCCGTTCTCATCGACTTCGGCGCGGCGCGGCATGCCCTGAAGCTGCACACCGCCACCGTCCTGACCACCCAGGGGTACTCCTCTCCGGAACAGGCCTTGGGCAAGACGAACATAGGTCCCTGGAGCGACCTTTATTCCGTGGGGGCCACCTTTTACGCCCTGCTCACCGGACATCCTCCGGAACGGGCGGAAGTGCGGCTGGCGGAAGACGCGATGCCGCCCCTGCACAGCAATCCGCAGCTGATGCGCCTGTATTCCCGCCAGTTCCTGCTTTCCCTGGACAAGGCGCTGGCCCCGCAGATCAACTGCCGCTACCAGGACGCCCGGGAGTGGATCAACGACATCTGCTCCATTTCCGGGGAGGAATCCTCCGCCACCATCCAGCTGACCCGCGCGGAGATCAGCAGCGCCCGGCCGGCGCTCCACCTGGGCGCTGCAAAAAGTTCAGATAAAAACATTCCTTCCGGAAGGGGCACGGGCACTCCCTCCGCCGCCCGCAGGCTTTCCGCCCGCACCATCAGGCGCAACCGCCAGCTGATGTACCTGATGGTGGGCAGCGCATGCACATTGCTGGCGGGCGCCGCGGCGTTCTACCTGCTGGATTACCTGAAACAGGCCCCCATGGGTACGACGATCAACACGATCAAGGACGCCATCCAGCAACCCGGCGCCAACGGGCTGGAAAAACTCCCGGCCATCCCTCCGCGGGACCTGGCCTCCATCCGCATTCCGGAACTGAGAATCGCGGAAGACGCCTCCCTGGAAGAGCGGAAAACGTCCCGGTTCCAGCTCCGGCTGGACGACAGCATGCTCAGCAGCTCCAGCCTCCCTTCCCCCCTGCCGGAAGAGCTGCGCATTTCCTGCATTTACCTTCAGATTTCCTCTTCTCCGGACGGCAGGGAGGACCTCTACCTGACCATCCGTGATTCCAACGGCGCCCTGGTGGACCGCTCCCTCAACCCCATTCCCTCATTCACGGTTCCCGGCCAGTCCACCACCACGTTTTTCTTCCCGGCCCTCCCCTTGCTGTACACGGACCGGACGTACACGTACGCCTTTGAAACGGCCGCCCAGCAGCCGGTTTCCGTGCAGATGGCCTGTTTGAAGGGAGACCCGGCCCGGACGGAAGAGGCTTTCCCGAAAATCCGCATTATTGCGGCCCCGGCCATTCAGGACGAATCCCTGCGGGAGGACCCAGCCTACCGGGAACTGATGCGCCAGGTTTCCTCCCCGGCGTCCAGCCGCAGCAGAACCGCGAAACGCCTGAAAGTGACGGCGGACAACATGGCGGCGGTAGAACAACTGTCCAGGGAAGGCTACCCCGTCGCCCAATATGCACTGGCCAAGGCACTGATGGCGCCGGACTTTCCCGGAGGACCCAGACCGGAAAACGGCGTGGAATGGCTTTACCGGGCCGCCACGGGAGGATGTTATGAGGCCATGAAGGATCTGGGCGTCATGCTCATGGACATTCCCTCCTACTTCCCCAGACTGCCCCAACAGCCACCCCTGGCCAGAAGGGATTACGCCCAGGCCGCCCGCTTTTTGAGAATGGCGCTCCAGTACAGGGACCAGGAAGCCGCGTACCTGCTTTCCCTGATGTATTCCCAGGGCTGGGGAATGCCCGTTTCCACGGAACTCTCCCGCCTGATGATGGAACGCCTCAACGGCTCCGGCTACCTGACGTCCAGCCTGAACCTCCAGTCGGCCATTGCCGCCTGCTGGCTTCCCCTTCCCGTGGAAGCGGGGAGTTCCACCACCCTGAGATTCACGGTTCCCGGCCCCTTTGCTCCCGCAGCTCTCCAAGGCGTGACCCTGCACAATACGTGCAAGGAGCAGTCCTTCTCTTTCAGCAAGCTCAACGTGCTTCAAAACGGGCGTGTCGTGCTGGACATTTTCGCCCCGCAGAAAGTCGCCCCCGGGCAAAGTTCCAAACCCATCGGCATTTCCATTCCGGAGGGATTCCTGGCGGACACCACACTGCCCCTGGAAGTGGAAATTCTGCTGGTTCCCGGTTCCAGCTGCGGCGTGGTGGAATTGCCGCTCCCGGTGGAGAAAGAGCGGCCGTGAAAGGAATTCGCTGTTCGTCAGTTCCTTCCGCAATTGTTCCGGCCCGTTCATTTTCACGAAAGCTTCTTGCTTCCGTTTGAGGAAATGCTAAAAGAGAACCATGACTCCCCTGACCTGCATGCGCCGCCTGGTTCCCCTGCTGGCGGCATTCCTGATGATTTCCTGCGGCGATCCCTCCGTCTCCTACTGTAAAAAGGTGGCCGACATCAATGCGGAATATTCCGAAAAAAGCGACGCACTGGCGGAACGGCTCCTCAAGCTGAAGAAGAATCCGACTCTTCCGGGCCTGGAGGAAAGCAGCCGGCAGGCGGCAAAAATACTGAAGGACCGGGACGAAGACCTTGCAGACCTGAGCACCAGGGACGTGGATCCGGACCTGGTCGCCTTTGTGGAGGAAGATAGGAAACTGTTTGCCCGCGGAAGAGAACTGGCGGAACACTACCAGCAGTATTTTGAAAAATACCTCAAGGGAGGCCCCGAACTGACGCCCGACCCTGTACGCGCCGCTTCCAAAATAGGCCGCGGACGCCAGGAAGTGCGCAAGATTCTCAACGCCGCACGTACTCTGGAAGAAAGAGCGGAAAACCTGCGGAAAGAAAAGTCCACCGCCTACGGCACGGAACTTCCTCCCCTGCATTTCCGCCTGCCGGACATGAAGGAATTGCTCTCCAACCGTTAATTCCCGGCATGAAAAGCAGATGGCACTTTTGCCGCGCGGCTCTCCTGTCCCTGGCATTCCTGCCCGCGGCGCAGGCGCAGCCGGAGACAGGGCCATGGGAGGCCCTTTTCACGGGAATGTCCCTTTCCCAGGGAAAAAACCGCCCGGGCATTTCCTTTTCCTTCCGGCTCACGCCTCAAGCGGGGCAGGTTCCGCTCATTCCCCTGGCCTCCGATGCATTCACGGCTACCGACAGCACCGGAAAGGCTCTTCCCTGCCTGAGCATTAATTTCTCACATTACCCGGACCCCGCCGGCACGGAAGATTATACGGTGGACATGTATTTATCATCCGATTCCCTGCCGGATGCACGGGCCACGTCCGTTTCCCTGAAAGGAGCCATTCCCGTTCTGGCGGCGGACAAAAAGCAGGCGCTTCCCTGGCAGGCAATAACCCTGGGCGGAGACGCCGTTTCCATCCCTCTGTCTGAACGGGACAGGGAAGGAAAGAAAAAAAGCATCACGGTCAAGGCCCAAGTCCATGAAGGACTGATTCCCGTGGAAGGATTTACCTATTGGCGGCTGACCATTACCGGGGATGAGGACATTCTTTTCCATTCCCTTGCCCTGAAAGACCACGAGGGAAAGGAGCTCCCTCCGGACGCCCGCCATCACAGCCATTTTGGCAACAAATCCGGCCATCAATGGGAAATGGACTGGCTTCATGCCATCCCCGAAGAGGAAAAGACCCTGCTCGTCCGGATTTTCTGCCTGTCCGGAAAGAAAAACATGAACATTCCCATGGACCAGACAATCGGGCTCGGAGGCCCGATATCACCACCTTCCAACACTCCCACTCCATGAAATCCCTGCTGCTGTTCCTTTCTCTCTCCTGCCTGGGCGCCGCTGCGGACAAGGCACCTCCGCCACCGCTCTGTCCTCTGGAATTCGACTCCTTCTCCCTGGGAGTCAACGGTACGACTAAGGAGCCTTATTGCATATTGTCCCTGAACGGAAGGCCTCTGGAACACCTCAGTGTGGTCTCCATATCCAAGGAAAGGCCTTTCGATCTTTCCGTCACGGACTCCACAGGAAAAACCTATGCATTGAATCATGTTCTGATTGAGCCGGCGTGGGAAAAAGAATGGAATCGGGAAGAAGAGTTCCATCTGCGCTTTTCTCTTTCCGAATGGCCGTCAGAACATGCGGAATGGCTACGCATCCGGGGGAATGTCTCCGTGGTGTGCATCAAAGCTTCCTCCCTGGATCCGGTGGAGGTCGATCTGATTCACCCGGGAGAAACGGAAATTCCCGTTGTGGGGAATGACATCCCGCAGAGCGACATTGCGGACCCGGCACGAACGGAGACCCTGATATTATTCGTGGAGAAGTGGGAGGGTAAGGAAGAGGAAGGCTTCCAATGGAAATTCAGCCTGGGCCACCGGGACAGCTTCCGCTACTGCGGCATGGAACTGGAAGACATGCAGGGGCGGCCCATTCCCTTCAAACGTTTTTCCGGAGGATTGTGCAGCGGCGGCGGCGGAACGACACGCTCCGAATATTTCACCCTTACCCGCCCCTATGAACAACTGAAAGTGCGCATTTTGCATGCCGATCCCCGCTACATTGAAATCAGGCAAGTGCCTGTTGACATCAGCGTGGGAATGGGAGGCCCCCTTAACAAGGAAAAAGTCCCTGCGGCTAAATAAAAACGTTCTTCCCGCCTCCGGCTTGCCACCAAGAGCCCTCCCCCAACACCCCGGAGAACATGCCATGATCCAGATTTTTCCCTAGGCAGGACTGCCAGATTCCTTTGTTTGCAACTCTCTCATCCAACACCCATTCCCTATGAAATACCTGTTGCTATTTCTGCCGCTTTCCTGCGTGGCCGCGTCTGCTGACAATACACCCCTGCTGCAAGGCTCACGGACGGGGTTCGCATCTTTCCTGACCGGGACGGACCACACGGAAAAGAAGAAATACTGCATGGTGACCCTGGACGGGACATACCGGGGGAAAGCCAGCATCATCCCTGCATCCGGGAAACCATTTTCCGACCTTTCCATTACGGATTCCACGGGAAAGACCTATACGCCGGACAATGTTCTGATTTCCATGAAGGCAGAAAAGGGACTGAATCAGGAAAAAGAGTTCATTATCCAATTCTCGTTTTCCGAATGGCCCCCGGAAGACGCGGAGTGGCTACGCATTCGGGGGGATGTGCCCGTCACCTGTACGGAATATTCATCCACGGATCCGGCAGAGGTTGATCTACTTCACCCGGAAGAGGTAAAAATACCGCTTCCGCCAAACAACGGCCGGCAGGATGATGGCATTGCCGACCCCGCCCGGATGCAGTTCCTGACATTATCCATGAAGAAGCTGAAAGACGGGGACGGCGGCCGGAATGGCACCGATGTCTGGGAATTCCTGCTGGCCTACCCGACCGATTTCCGGTACCGGGATTTGAAACTGGAAGACATGCAGGGACGGGCCGTCCCTGCCGGTATGCCGCCCTCTCTTTGCGGGTTCAGCGCCAGCGGGGGAGGAGGAACCTCCACCTATGAATATCTCGTTCTCCCGCGCTCCCGTGAAAAAATGAAGGTACGGATTCTGTATCTTGATCCGCGCAATTTTGAGACAAGACACGTATCCGTCGACGTGAGTTTGGGAATAGGGGGATCACTCAACAAGGGAAAAAGAGAACCCTGACATAACCGCATCTTTTCAACTGAATATTTATGAAGCCCATCATCCTGCTGTTCATGATTCTTGCGGGTATTTTCCCCTGCCATGCCTCCGGTACTCCAGAAAAAACGGAGGACGGGAAGCCTGTGAAGTTTTGCGGCTTTCTGCTGGAACAAGCAGGCCGCCGCCAAAAGATTACTTTCAATTTCCTGGCGTTCTTTTCCGGGAAAAGGATACCTTTCTCGCCATCCACTACGGAAGGATTGAAGATCACGGACTCCCAGGGGAAGAGACTGCGGGTGTCACGCATTTTTGTAGATCCCGTCCTGGACCCGGAGGAGGAAAGAAAAGACAACATGGGCTGGAACGGGGCAGCCGCCATTTCCATTGAAACGGATACCCCTCCATCCGCCCAGGCCGCCTGGGTGGAAATATCCGGACACATTCCTTTGCTGATGACCTCGGAAGTGCGCCAGGCCCCGGTTTCCGGTCTCACCGTAAACGGAGAGGAGATTCATTTCTCCCTTCCGGAAAAAAAGGAGATCGTTGGGGATAACTCCGTCCATATCCGGGCACGCCATTATTCGGCATCATGGGGCGGTCCCCATTTGGCATGGAAGCTTTTCATTCGCGCCCCGGATTTTTTTACCATTCATTCCCTTTCCCTGACTGCACCCCAAAGAGGGAATACACCGCCTGCCTCCTATAAAAAATTCAACAGCCTCCGTCTTTTCGAGAAGACACTTCCGGAATGTTTCGTCTTCAACATTCCGGAGGAGGAAACCACTATGCAGCTCCATCTCTCCTATTTTGGAAACCTCCAGCCGGAAAAACTCCCCATCCATTGCCGCGTCAGCCTGGGAGGGGAAATTTTCCAGAACCATTGACAAACCGGCCCCCTCCATGAAAATGTTACTGTACCTGGCGATTGCTTTCCTTTTTCCCTGCTCCTTTGGCGATCCGCCTCCCGCCCTTGAGGGAGCGCACATGGAATTTGAATCTCTTGAAATTATTACCGACAATGATGTTCCCTGCATGAAAATTACATGCAGCGTCACCCACACGGCAAAAGAATCCATCATGGAATTCCCGCCAAAAGCCTACCTTCTGCTGAATGTCGTTGATTCAACAGGGAAAAGACTTCTTCCCGACAATTTGATGATAGTTGGAAAAAACTTCCTCCAAGTAGATGAAGAAGATTGCCCGGACAACCAGTTCCATGCGATTCTTTTTTTCAAGGAACTCCCCGCCAAAACCGCCAAATGGATACATATCTGCGGAAATGTTCCACTTCGTTGCTGTTCCCTTTCCTCTTCAATTCCCAGAGGACTTTTCTGGCGGAACGGAATGAAGGAAGAGTTTTCCGCAATAGACTGTGAAATGGTTCCGGAAGGACCGGTAGCGGACTTGGCAATATGCAAAAGTGAAACTGTTACCCTGGAAGCGAAACTTCTGCAAACCTACAGAAATAATTCCCAATTATGGAAAATCCATTTGAGTGCCATCGCCACCTTCCGTTTTTACGGTCTGGAACTCCTTGATGAACAGGGACTCCATGTCCTCTTTTCCTTAAGGCCCTGCAGCGCTTTTGCGGGAGGGGGAGGGGCCGGTTATTCCATGGAATGCGTTTTTCCGCGAGCCTACTCACGTCTGCAGGCTAGAATTCTTTACATAGATCCCGACAAGTTTAAAAATAAAAGCCTCCCATTCAACCTGACCGTCGGCCTGGCGGGAACTCTCAGCAAGAGACAGGCGCCATCGGCCAGGTAACTGCCCCTTCCCTACGAAAATATCCTATGAAAACAACCGCATTCCTCCTGTTTTTTCTCTGCGGCTCCCTTTCGTCCCCCGCCGGGGACGGGGAAAAAGATTTGCCGCGGGACAGTCTCGTCTTCTCGGAAATGAGGATTGTCCATCAGAAAAACGACAAATCCCTGACGCTGTCCTTCAAGCTGTCCTGCTCCGGTGGAGGGGTTCCCCTGACGCCCCCGGATGCACGTGGTCTGGCAGTGGTTGATTCCACGGGAAAAAAGCTCGGCATCCGGAACGTGCAGGTCACTCCCGAATTGTCCTATGAAAATGATTCCTTCCATTCGCCGGAGGGAAAAGCGGAGCTGAGCATCCAGACGAATTCCCTTCCCAGTGTTCAAGCCGAGTGGATACGGATTTCAGGGAATATTTCCATCCCCATGGGCCGTAAGGTGCTGAAATTTCCGGCACAGGAAATTGAATTTGAAGAAGCTCCGTCCATCATTCGGCATCCCAAAACCGGAAATCCCATCCATCTCAGGATTTCATCAGCCGGACAGGAGGCGAACAGCCCGTTGTTTTCCGTCGATATCGGAAGCAATAGTCCGGTCATTCTGCATTCCATCACTTTCCAGTATCCCGACGGAACGCCTTTTCACCCTAAAATGATTAAGATCCCTGTCAGACAAAATGAGGAAAACGAACAGTCTCTACGTCTTATCTATTTGTTCCGGCCAAATACCAGAACCCTCCTGGTGACGCTTTCGTATTTTGATGAAAGCGGAACAACGGACATCCCCGTCAACTTCAACATCGGGTTTGACGGAAGCGCATCACCCTTAAAGAAAATGAATCCATGAAGCTCTTGTTTTCACTGATTGTTTTTTCCGTTTTCTCCCTTTCATGGGGAAAACCGCTCTCCATTCTGAAGGGAACCGGGGTGGAACTGGCGCCGTTGGACACCTCCCGAGAGTCCGTTTTTTTCAATTTAAACATCAGTTATAAAAATGCCCCGGCCGTTCTGGATGCCAAAAAAAGTCTGGACCTTACGGATATCAACACGCAGGGAGGAAATCTGGACATCCGGAATTCCTCGGGAACGCCGCTGAACCCCAGATCCATTTATATCACTCTGGATTCCTATAACCGGAAGGAAGAATCCGGAACGTTCAACCTGGGGATTTCCTTGGAAACGCCCCTCCCTCTCAAAACCCGCTGGATACACATTAAAGGAGAGGTGCCGCTCATGTGTTCGCACCTGTCTTCCCTTCCGGCGGAAGACCTTGCTCTGAAAGAAGGGGGATACTGCGACATCCTCCTGTCATTTCCTCCCTTTCTTAGGGACGACGGCGACATAGCGAAAATGGAATCCATGCAACGCGTAACCCTTACCGCGACCCACAAAAAGGAGAAAGGGAAGTGGACCATCATCCTGTCCCATCCTGAGGAATTTCCCTATACCTGCATGGAATTTTTCGACGAAAAAAACCGTCCCATTCCCGTAAAGACAGATAAATCCGTTTATTTTTTCAGCGCCGGCACCATCTCCCGTCCCATCACCTGCACTTTTCCGGAAGATTACGGCCATGTACGCGTCAAGGTCCTGTACGAACAGAAACGGGAAGCCCGGCTGATGCCCATCGACCTCACCGCAGGGCTGGGTGGCATCCATGAATCAAAAATGCTGCCCATGAAAAAATGAAGGGCTTTTTTCAGAAGCTTTCCGCTAAAAAACAAGGTATCTTTTCCAAAAACAAGATTGACACCGGAAGACCTTTCTCCTAGTATCCGCGCACAGCATCAGCGGCGGGGTAGCCAAGTGGTAAGGCAACGGTCTGCAAAATCGTCATTCGCGGGTTCGATTCCCGCTCCCGCCTCCAAGATGCTGCAAAAACCGGTTCAAGTCGCGTTCGTCTAGCGGTCTAGGACTCCCGCCTTTCACGCGGGCAACACGGGTTCGAGTCCCGTACGCGATGCCAGTTTCTTTTTATCTTATTCCTTGAACAGGAACTTTTACGCCATTCGCAAGGTATGTTTCTGGCTTTTCCGGCCCGCTGTGCTATAGTGTGAACGCAATGACCGCCCAAGACAGCATTATCCTGAACGGCGTCCCCTATTTTCTGGCGGAACCCTGTTCCGTCATACGGCTTCTGGAACTCCTGAATATGAAGGGAAATCCAGTGGTGGTGGAACACAACGGTTCCGCACTCCTGCCCCGGGATTTTTCCCGTGTTACGGTTGTTCCGGGGGATACGGTAGAAGTGGTCTCCATCGTTGCCGGCGGCTGAGTTTTTCATCATCAATATTTTACTTTACTTCACCCATGCCGACCATCCATGTCATGTCTCCCACTCTCGCCAGCCAGGTGGCGGCGGGCGAAGTCGTGGAACGGCCGGCCTCCGTCGTCAAAGAGCTGGTGGAGAACAGTCTGGACGCCGGGGCCAAGTCCGTGCGGGTGGAAATCCGCCGCGGAGGCGTGGGCCTGATCAGGGTGACGGACGACGGATGCGGCATGAGCCGTGAAGACGCCAGCCTCTGTGCCAAGCGTCACGCCACGAGCAAGCTTTCCTCCCTGGAGGAACTGTTTGAAATCACCCATCTGGGTTTCCGGGGAGAGGCCATCCCCAGTATCGCCAGCGTTTCCCGCTTCAAGCTTTGCACCAGGCAGCAGCATGCCCTGGAAGGCTGGGAAGTGCGGATTGACGGCGGGATGGAGCACGAACCCCGGAGCTCCGGGGTATCTCCCGGCACCGCCATTGAGGTGGCCGATCTGTTTTACAATACTCCGGCACGCCGCAAGTTCCTGAAGTCCGCGGAAACGGAGGCTTCCCACGTGGAACACCAGATACGCCTCCATGCGCTGGCATTCCCCCGGGTGCGCTTTACCTACAGGAGGGACGACCAGCTGGTGTTCGATCTTCCGGCCACCACGGACCTGCGGGTGCGCATTTCCGCCCTGACGGACCCCGCCACGGCGGCGGCCCTGATTCCGATAGAGGCCACCACCGGCCCCGGCATTTCCGTCAGCGGGTACTTGCTTCCGCTTTCCGAGGCCAGGCGCACTAGAAAAGGGCAGTATGTGTTCATGAACACCCGCCCGGTGGAAGACCAACTGATCAACCGGGCCATCCGCGACGGTTACGGGGGCTTCCCCACGGGATTGCATCCGGCCCTGTTCCTGTACATGGAGGTGGAGCCTGCCCTGGTGGACGTGAACGTCCACCCCGCCAAGAAGGAGGTGCGGTTCCGGCGCGCCGCCGATGTGGTGAATACCCTTGTGGAGGCGATTGCCAACACCCTTCAGCGCCATGCCCGTCAGGAAACCCGCCCGGCCGCTCCGGCACCGGACGAACAGCCTTCCGCCCCATCCCCTGCGCCCGCTGCCGCCGGAAACGGAACCGCGGCAACGGCCTCCCCCCTGTCTCCCTCACTTGGTCCTACGTCTAAAATTCCAGTGTTTCCCTCTCCCGCGGAACGCCCCCAGGGTACTTCGGGACCATCTCCGGTCCTTCCCGTCCGGCCCATTTCCCTGAAACAGGTGCCGGCCACCCAGGGGCGGCTGGATTTTCCGGAGAAGGCGTGTTCCCGTCCGGATGCCGCGCCAGGCACGGAAGGGAGGGTGGAAAAGGATCTTTCCGCAGATTTCAAGTATCTGGGGACTCTGCACCAGCAGTTCGCCCTGTTCGAGACGCCGGAAGGCCTGGTGCTGATGCATCCCAAGGCCGCGCGGGAGCGCATCATTTTTGAACGGCTGCGGGCCCACAGGCAGGCCCCCATGCCTTCCCAGCACCTGCTCGATCCGGTGATGCTGGACCTGGACCCCCGGGATTTCGCCGTCATCCAGCAGTTTGCGCCCCATTTTGACCAGGCCGGACTGACGGTCACGCCCTTCGGCCAGAATACCATCAGGATAGAGTCCATTCCGGCCCTGCTGGAACTGGACAACGCCAAGGCGTTCTTGCTGGAGCTGGTGGACCGCCTCACCCAGTCCGAGTTCAGCCGCAACGCCAAACGCATGGCGTATGAAACGTTCATTGCGGAGATTGCCAGGAAGTCCGCCTGGAAGGAACGCATTTCCCCCCACCGCGCTCCGGCCATTCTGAAGGAGCTGCTGGCCTGCGAAGTTCCGTACTGCACCCCGGCGGGCAAGCCGACTCTGGTCAATTATTCCATTCCGGAGATCAAACGGAAATTCGGCATGCAGGCATGACGGAGTAAAAGGGATTATTCATCCGGCCCGGCGAGGCGTCCGCAGGCGCCACGGTACACCCCGCGGCATACGGCCCGGAATTTGGACGGGTTCCAGGCGTCATATACTGCGATGAGCACTCCGCACAAGGCGGCGTATCCGGCGCACGCCGCCCATCTGAAGAGGGGGGAATCCGGATGTTTGAGCCTCTGGAGCCACGCCCAGTTGCGTACCTTGTAGTACAGCCGGCGCGCATCCAGCCCCGGTTCATAGTAAAAGGCCTTGCCCGCCAGTTCCACGCGCACCAGCCCGGTGGCGGGACGCGGATGGTGGAGAATGGAGCCGCTGACCAGATAAGTGCGGAATCCCGCGCGGGAAATGATCCATGGATATTCTTCGTCTTCCCCGCGGATAAAGAGCCCGGCGGTCGGCCCCCGGACCTTGTCATGGATTTCACGGGGAACAAGGGCTCCCAGGAAGGCGCCCCCGGTCAGAAGGAAAGGGGCTTCGGGAAGGGCGTCACCTCTTGTTACATGAATGCGCCGTCCGTCCTTTTCGTCCAGGAGCACCATGGGCCAGGAGAGTTCTCCGCCCTGTTTCAGGTCCACTACCTTGCAACCCCTGACGCACGGCCATTCCATGCCGTCCGTTCCGGGTCCATGGGACAAAAGGCAGGCCAGGGCGTCCGGCTCCGGCCAGGAGTCGTCATCCAAAATCCAGACGGCATCCACATCCGGGAAGGAAAAAGCGCGTTCCAGCCCCCGGGCTATGCCGCCGGCATTTCCCGTATTTCCGGGCATGTCGATTATTTCCAGCATGAACGGATAGGCTCCGGCCGCCGCCTGTTCCTTCACGCCGTCCAGGGAACCGTCTCCGGCCCCGTTGTCCGCCACCACGACGCGGTGAGGCGGAACAGTCTGCTGCGCCAGTTTCTGCAAGCACATTTCCGTGAGGGAGATTCTACGGTAATGTGAAAAAATGGCGCAAATCCGTTCCATGAGATAACGAGAAAAGGATAAGGGCAAAAACGGAGAAAGCAATCTCTTTATCCCCCGCAAGGCCTGTCCCGGGGGCGCGTCATGCGGACGCAGGAAGCTTGCTCTTGGCAAGCACCCTTATGGCGGTTATAGTGCCTGGGCCTTTTTCCGTCCGCCTATGCCAGAACCAACGTCCAGCAAACTTTCCGCTCCGCGCATTGCAGAAACGGCCGCCGGCAGGATACTGACGGCATTGCTGGCCCTGTTTTATACCGCCCTGGCCACCACTGCGGCAGGCGGGGAATGGCACACCCTGTTCATTCCGTCGTGTTTTCTGACAGCCGCGCTGCTGGTGTTCTGCTTTTGCCTCATACGGGGATATAAAGTGCCCAGCCCCGGCCTTGCCGGATGGCTGGCTGTGGGACTGGGGGGAGGCTATTTTTTCCTGAGAGCCTGGTTTTCCCCCTGGTTTTACGAGAGCATGGCGGACCTGACCCTGATCGTGACCGCGCTGGTGATGTTCATGGCAGGCGCCTGTGCCGGAGCCGGCAACGGGAGCAAAAGCACCCTCCCGACGCTGGCGGCAGTCCTGGGCCTGCTGAATGCCGCACTCTGGGCCTACCAGAACATGGCGGGGACGGGAGCTTCCTGGTTCAGGCCGGATTATTCCCTGTTCGGGACGGAAACGGATGGAACCGGGTTGTTCGGATACAAGAATTTTTCCGCGCATTTCCTGTCCATTACCGGTTTTTTCCTGTGCGCCTGGAGCATGGCCAGCCTCAAAAAATGGGGAGTCCATCTGTTCGCGGGACTTCTGCTTGTGGCTGCTTCCTTCACCTGCGATTCCCGCGCCGCTTTTCCGAATGCCCTGATTGGCGTGACGCTCTGCTTTTTTATCTATACTTCCAGCGTTTTCCGCAATAACAGGAAGTTTTATACGGCCGCCATTCTGTTTTTCCTGCTGCTTTTTTTCAGCACGGCCTACGTCGTGCTGGACCTGACGAGCGGAGCGGGCAGCCTGACGTCCATTCTGGATGTTTTCACTTTCGGCAACCGGATTACCCTTTCCAAACTGGCGTGGTCCCTGACGGAGCAGGCCCCGCTTTTCGGCCACGGCAGCCGGATGTTCACCAATCTGGCCGTGGAGTTTTTCCCGTTTCCCAATGTTCCCAATTTCACCCATCATGAGTATGCACAGGCCGCCTGCGATTACGGATACACCGGACTCGCCGTGATGCTTGCCCTGCTGCTCCTGTTCATTTCCCTGGGCTTCCGGAGCGTACTCCGGCTGGCGGCCGAACATCCCCAAGTCAATCCCCTGGGGCCGGCGGCCTTCTGCGCGCTGTGCATTGCCGCCGCCCACGCCTACGGAGAGTTTATCTGGCACAATCCGGCGCTTGCGGGCGCCGCCGCCCTGTGCTGCGGCCTTTCCTGCACCGCGTCCTTCTCCAGGATCAAGGCTTCACGAACCGGCGGGCGCCTGGTTCTGGGAGCAGGAGCCTTTCTACTGGCGGCGCTGTCCGTGTGGTATGCCTGCCTGGCCTTCCCGACCTGGAAAGCATCCTGGCAGGCGGTTCCCGCATCTTCTCCCGACGGCATGCCCATGCTGGAACAGGCGGCCGCCGCCAGCCACGACCCGGACCTTGTGCGGCGCAATATCCTGCATGCCGCAGGGAGCTCCCCGCCTCCCGGTCCCGGACGGCTCCGCCAACTGGAGCGGCAGATGGAACGGGCGGAATTGCTCAGTCCGGGCAATCATGCCCTAGTGGCGGCCAAGGGGCTGCTTTACATGCACCAGGGACGCTACAGGGAAGCGGAAAGGCTGTTGCGTCCCTATGTGTCTTTTTCACGGTTTGACGACCGCATGTATGCCTGGACTACGACTTATGCCAATGTTCTGTACGCCTGGTGCATTTCCACCGCCCCCCATTCCCCGAACAAGGCCCTGTCCATGGCGCTTGCAGTAAAAGACCTGATGGAGAAGCAGGTGAGATTCTGGAACTATTACCGGATAGAGGATGCCGCCATGCGGCGGGAACACGCCCAGCGCAGAAATGAAGTGGACATGGTGATCCAGACGCTTCAGGCCCGCGGCGCCGTTCCCGACGATTCATGGAAGGAGTAGCAGTTTTCCCCGCTTCTCCCTTTTCTTTTTTCCCGACGGTGGCTGTTTCACGGGAAAATCCCATGGTCCGGAAAAGGACCATTGCCGTCTGCCGTCCGGCGCAGGAAGATAAGGAAAACTTGGTACGGATTGCGTGACGGAGTCTCCATGAAAACGGTATTTTCCCAGAAAAAACTTCACCGGCAGCTGGAATACTGTCATGGATGATACCCTTGTAACCGACAACAAACATCCGGTCCGGAGCGGCAAAACCGGAGCGATGATGGATTTTTGATTTAACAGGTTCAGGCACCCGTTGTTTTCCATTCTTCCTCCCCTTCCGGGACTGCCTCCTTTCCCGGCCGGAAACCCGGAGCGGCAGGCCTGCCGATTCCCGGCACCACCCCGGTGCACGCGGCGCGGCATGTCCCGCACGGACTCAACAAAAAGATATTCCACATGCTCTATTGCCGTTAACAGACATCATTTTCCCCAACATGAACATTTCAATCAAACGCATTTACGATCCGCAGGAGGCGGAAGACGGAGACCGCGTTCTGGTGGACCGGATCTGGCCCCGCGGCATTTCCAAGGAGAAGGCTTCCTGGAACGAATGGGCGAAAGAAGCCGCTCCTTCCACGGAATTGCGCCGATGGTTCGCCCATGATCCGGCCAAATGGGACGGTTTCCGGAAAAAGTATTTCGAAGAACTGGACCGGAATAAAGAGGCTGTTTCACATCTCAGCCAACTGGCCCGCAAGGGGAAGGTGACGCTTCTGTACGCCGCAAGGGATACGGAGCATAACGAAGCCGGAGCCCTGAAGGATTACCTTTTACAGCATGCTTCCTCATGAAAGCACGCTTATTGTTATGGCAGGCATGAATCGCAGGCCTGTACGCTGTATGCACCAGCCTATGGAAGGACGGCTTTCTTCTCTCGTTTATCAACAGGTGAAGAAAATGGAAAGGAGGTGAATATCAATGGCAACAAGTTCCCATATGGGAGACGATCACAGGAGCAGCTCTAAAAAGCGTTCCGGGTCCACTACCCACAAGACCGGGCAGCACGTCAAGCGTGATGCTTCAACAGGGCAGTTTATGAGCGACAAGCGAAGCTCCAGCTCCAAGGAAAGTCACAAGGAAAAACATTAATCCTGGTGTACTTACTGCCTGATTCAGGTTCCGGATGAACTCCGGAACCTTTTTTCCGTCCCGCCATATCCCGGATGAAGCGGAAAAGCTTCCGCCGTCAGTTCGGGCTCAGTTTTTCAAAGGCCAGAATTCCCAGGGCTTCAGGAGCGTTCCGGTCCCCGCAGACAACGACGGCGAAGGGTTCTTCCCTTCCCGGCACGTAGTACGCCGCGCGCAGAACCAGTTCATCCCCTTCCAGGCAGGCGTACACGCCCACTGGGGTGGAGCAGCTGGCGCCCAGGCGCACCAGGAAGGTGCGTTCCGCCACGCCGCAGGCGCAGGTTTCCACATCGTTGATCCCGGCCAGCAGTTCCTTCGTTTTCCGGTCGGAAGCACGGCATTCCATGCCGACGATTCCCTGCCCCACAGCGGGAATGAAGGCTTCCACGGGCAGAGGGCGCATGTAGAGTTTTCTGCCCTGCACCACCGTTTCCGGCGCATAGAGGCCGAGGCGTTCCAGCCCGGCTTTTGCCAGGATCACGGCATCCCATTCCGGATGCTCCACAAGCTTTTCAAGACGGGTGGGGACATTGCCCCGCAGGTCTTCAAACCGGAGCTGCCTTCCCCAGTACGTGCGCGCCATGAGGCGGCGGCGGACGCTTCCGGTGGCAAGAGTTCCGCGGCCGTTCCAGTCCGGCTCCTTCGTGATGAGCACGTCTTCCGCCGCAGCGCGGGGAAGAACCGCAGGCAGGCGGAATTCCGGGGCAAGTTCGCTTGGCACGTCCTTGAGGCTGTGGACGGCCACATCTATGCGGCCTTCCAGCAGGGCCGTTTCCAGTTCCTTGATGAAGATTCCCTTGTCCACGATGCCGGAGACCCTGGCCACATCCGCCAGCGGCACGTCCATACGGCGGTCTCCGGTGGTGCGGATGATTTCCCGGCGTATGTCCAGTCCCGGATGGAGCGCGGACAGGGCGGCGCGGACCATGTCCGCCTGGGCCAGGGCCAGGGCGCTTCCGCGGGTGCCGATGATGAGGGTGTTTTTACTGGTCATAGAGAGCGGTGTCCGGAAAGTATTTGGAGATGCCGTCCCGGATGATGGTTTCACACCGGGAGATTTCCAGCTCCCGGCTGAGCTTGGCTTCATCCGCAAGCTGGGTCAGGGTGTCGATGTCGTAAAGGTACACTTCGTCAATGTCCGCCACGTCCGGGGAGATGTTGCGAGGTACGGAGATGTCGATGAGGAACAGGGAGCGGTATTTGCGGGACGCCCGCAGGGGCAGGAGCGTCTCCCGCGTGATGATGCAGTGGGGGGCGGCCGTGGCGGCCACCACCACGTCAATGTCCCTGAGGTATTCCCCCCAGACATCATACCGGATGGCCTGGCCGCCGATCATTCCGGCGAGTTCCACGGCGCGGTCAAAGGAGCGGTTGGCTACGTAAATGCCCTCCGCGCCGCGGGCACGCAGGGCGCGGCCGGTGACGCGGCTCATATCGCCCGCCCCCAGGATCAGAACGCGGGTGCCTCCCAGGTCTCCGAAGATTTGTTCCGCCAGTTCCACGGCCACGGAGCCCACGGATGTGGCTCCCGCATGAATCTGGCTGTCCGTCCTGACCCGCTTGCCTATGGTGAATGCTTTCTGAAAGGTTTTGTTGGCGCAGGCGGCGGTCACGCCGGCATCCAGCGCCATTTGGTAGGCGGTTTTCACCTGGCCGAAGATTTCCGTTTCCCCCAGCACCATGGAGTCCAGCCCGCTGAGCACGCGGCACAGGTGCTCTAGGGCAAAGGCCCCCTGGTGGCAGTAGAAATGGGAGGCCATGTCCACCTTGCCGCAGCCGTCCCCCAGGAAGTGGGACAGGATATGCTCCCTGGCGTTTTCCGGGTTGTCCGACCAGTAGTAGATTTCCATGCGGTTGCAGGTGGAGAGCACCACGCACTGTTCCACGCCCGGCAGTTCCCGGATGCTTTTTCCCGCATTCTGGAGCCTGTGGGACGGCACGGAGAACCGCTCCCTTATTTCCACGGGGGCGGTCCGGTGATTCAAGCCTAGACAAACCATTCTCATCTGCTCACCAGAAAAATACTCATGGACGCCAGGAAGAGGACCACGCAGCAATAGGCCAGCGCCCTGCCCGGCATGCCGCGACGATAGATGAGCCACAACAGCACGGAGTAACCCAGCGTCAGTAAAATGACAATAACTGTTTTTGCCGTATGGATGGGCAAATTCCCCTGCCAGCCGAGCCATTCCCCTGCCAGAAGCAGGACGAAGGCTACCAGCAGGAGGCGTTTCATGCTGGTTTCCAGCGTGCGGATGGGCGGCAGAAGACGGCAGGTGCCGGGGATCTGCCTTCTTTTCAAGCAGGCGTCCTGCATGCAGAAGGCCACGCCCGCGGCGGCGGCCAGTCCTCCGGCTCCGTAAGACATCATGACCACCCCTACATGGGCGGTCACCCAGAAGTCATGCGCGCCCTGCACATCCGGACCGAACAGGCCGATCAGCAGGGAGAGGGCCGTCAGCACGGCAATGGCGGGCGCCGTAAAGATGCCCAGGACGGACATGCGGTACGCACGGCCCAGAAGGAGGTAGAACAGGTTGATGGTCCAGGAAAGAAAGAAGATGACTTCCGACGCTCCCCGGATGGGGCACATTCCCGTCTGGTACGCCTTGACGCAGAGTGCCCCCGTTTGCAGGGCCAACAGGCACGCCATCCACAGGTGGGCGTACATGAATCTGCGCCCGGAGGCAAGCAGGCGCCAGCCCAGTCCCGTGAATGCAAGGGAGAGGACGAGGGATGCCAGAGCCCACCAGTTGTCGTTCATATCCGTTAAGAAGAGAGCTCAGGAACGCAGATCCCGTTCAATCACGGCATAAGCCTGGTGGTTGTGGATGGATTCAAAGTTTTCCGCTTCCACCCGGTACCAGCTGAATGCGGAGTGGCTCTGCGTTTTCAGCGCTACGTTGCGCACCAGGTCTTCCACAAAGACGGGATTTTCGTATGCCTTTTCCGTCACCCATTTTTCATCCGGCCTCTTGAGCACGCTGAACAGGGAGCAACTGGCGCAAGATTCCACCAGGTCAATTAGGTCTTCAATCCAGACGGGCCGGGAGGCAAAGCGCACGGAGTAGGTAACGATGCCGCGCTGGTTGTGGGCGCCGTAGCTGCTCATGGCCTTGGAACAGGGGCAGAGGGTCGTTACGGGCACCACGACGGTGAGCTTGAAGTCCGCCAGCCTGTCGCCCGCCTCCGCTTCCATTTCAAAACGGACTACATAGTCCATCAGGCCTTCCCTCCCCGTGACGGGAGCCGCCTTGGCCCGGAAGAAGGGGAATTCCATTTCCACATGGGAACGGCTGGCGGAAAGCCGCCCGAGCAGTTCACGGGGGATGGAGAGCGCGGTATGCACGTCCAGGAGGGGGCCATGCTGGTGCAGGGCTTCCACAAAACGGCTCATGTGCGTTCCCTTGAATTCTTCCGGCAGGTCCACGGCCAGGGAGACCGTCGCCACGGTGGATTGAATCCGGTTGAGCTTGTCCTGTATCTGGATGGGGAAGCGCAAGCCTTTGACGCCTACGCGGTCAATGGAGATGTTGCGGGTGTCCGCCTCCGACTGGGTATCTTTCAGTTCCTGCATACGGAAAGGGATGGTGGCTGGAAATGAAACGGGAGTTTGCCCGGTACTGGACAAACTCCCGCCTGTAAAGACAATTTCTTACCGAAAGAGGTTTCCCCTGGGCTTGTTACGGCAGAAGGTTGATCGCGCGGGCCCGCTTGATTTCACGGGTGATCTTGCGGTGCATTTTGGCGGACAGCCCGGTCACGCGGCGGGGAAGGATTTTGCCGGTTTCAGAGGTGAACTTGGACAGGAAATCAGGGTTGAGCAGATTGACCTGGTCCATCGGGATGTCGAGACGGCGGCGCGGCATCTGGCGATTGCACGTGCGGAAACGAATACGACGTTCTACAGTCTTGGGTTCAGTGGACATAATAATAAGAGATAGATAACTAAGCCGGCAGGTTAGCGCATTTCACGATGAAGCGTGCGGCGCTTCAGGAAAGGGTTGTACTTGACCTTTTCCAGACGGCCGGGAGTACGCAGGCTCTTCTTGTTACGCGTGGTGACGTAGCGGGACGTGGGCTTTCCTTCGGCTTTGGCCTCTGTGCATTCGAGGATGATGATGTCTCTAGGCATGATGAAAATGTGTTACGGGGGAGGATTTATACACTATTCTTCATCATCGTCAAGAGAAACAGATAAATCTACATCATTTTGTCCTCCCGCAAAGCCGAGGGCCACCCTGGGGCGGAACCGGGCGTTCTGCCCTTTTTCCTTTTCCCACTGCGCCTGGCATTCCACGGTAAGCCGGGCGAACGGAATGGCTTCTAGCCGGGGGATGGGGATGATCTTGTATGACATTTCACAAATGCCGTACGTACCGTTGTCGATGCGGGCCAGGGCCTGCTCGATTTCATACAGGCCGTCCTGCTCCTTGGAAAGGAGGCTGAGGGCGAAGTCGCGGTCATAGGCGTCGCTTCCAGCGTCGGCCTGATGCTCTCCGGAACCGGAGGCTTCACTGCCTTCCGGATGGTTGCGGAGGGTGTCCCGCGCCACGCCGTTCATGCTGTCCAGCGATTTGTCGCGCAGGTCCAGCAGGTGCTGGCGCTGCATCTTGACAAAATGTTCCCATTCGGGGTTGGCCGCCAGTTCCGCCTTGGCGGCGGCAATGGCTTCCGTCTGTTCATCCGTAAATTCATTCCGGGCAGGGGCGGGAGCGGGGGCTGCCTTTTTGGCGGGAGCTTTTTTCGCAGCCTTTTTAGGGGGGGATGCCGCGACGGCGGCGGGAGCGGCGGTCTTGGCGCTCTTTTCCAGGTCGGCGTCCTTTTTCTTCCTGCAGCACTTTTTCTTGGGAGCCGCAGCTTCCTTGGAGGCAGTCTTGCTATCGGTTTTCTTGGGAGTAGGCATATGAAGTGTATCTATGGGCTGAGGTTGATGATGTTTGACGAATAGAGGGCTGCACCGCCCAACTGACTAGACTATGAGACACTACATGCCCGCAAATGTTCATTCAAGAAAATTCAGCTATGAAGCAAGTCATTCTTTTCCCCTGCCGGGAAGGCTGGATTCTTCCGTTTTTTAACGGGCGAGTACTTGTTTTAACCTTTTCATCGCGCCGCTCAATTTCTATATTGCTATTATATGACAGCTTCAACCATTCCCTCCATCGGCATCGACTTCGGGGGCACCTCCATCAAGCTGGGCGTCGTCCGGGGAACGGAAGTGATCGCCCACGCGCCTTCCATCGCCACCCAGGAGTACGGCAACCCCGACCAGCTGATTGAAGCCATAGCCCAGTTTGTGAACATGCTGCGCCTGAACCACCCGGAAGTGCAGGCCATCGGCATGGGGATGCCCGGATTCGTCAATTTCTACCAAGGCACCGTTTATACGCTCACCAACGTTCCCGGCTGGAACAACGTTCCGGTCAGGGAGATGCTCCAGGCTGCCTGCGGACTGCCGGTTTATGTGGAGAACGACGCCAACTGTATGGCGTATGCGGAATGGAAGCTGGGCGCAGGAAGAGGGATGAGGCACCTTGTCTGTCTGACGCTGGGAACCGGGGTTGGAAGCGGACTGATCGTGAATGGGGACCTGTTGCGCGGCGCCACCTGTTCAGCCGGGGAACTGGGCCAGACCAGCATCGACTACCGCGGCAGGCTGGGCCATTACGGCAACCGCGGCTCCCTGGAAGATTACGTAGGCAACCGGGAGATTGCGGCGGATGCCAGAACCCTGTATGCCAGCCACGGCATTGACAAGGCCATTGTGGACTGCAACCCCATCGCCCTGGAGCGCGCGGCGCTGGCCGGGGACGAAGTGGCCGCCCAGGTATGGAGGGATTTGGCTGTGAAACTTTCCTGCGCCCTGATGAATTGCTGTTATCTCCTGAATCCGGAGGCGATCATCATCGGCGGAGGGGTGGCCAAGGCCAAAACACTGCTGTTCGAGCCGCTCCAGGAGATCATGAGAACGCAGCTTGCCGCCCCGCTGGCGGAGAGCCTGACGATCCTTCCCGCCCAGTTCGGCACGGAAGCCGGCATTCTGGGATCCGCCCATCTGGCTCTCAATACCCACTTCGGCGAAACATTCCGGGTCTGATCACGTGTCCTCCCAGATACTCAAACTTGCCGGCAAACTGGGACTTTCCCCGGACCAGGAAAAGGATTTTCTGGAGGCCATGCAGGCGGGGAACCGCTCCCGCAGCGCCCTGGTCATCACCCCGAAGGCTCCGGAAGATTACGTTCCGCCCGTTCCGTCCGATGCCGTTCCCCGGTCCTGGAGCCATCCCCGCGTCATTGTTCTGCCGGAGAGGGATGCGGTAGCCAAACCCGGTTCCCTGCCGGATTACGGGCAGGGATTTTATTACCCTCTGGACCTTTCCTCCGTCTGGGAAACCGCTCCCCTGGCGCATCTGCCCTTCCGTCCGGAGCGCTGCCTGGACATGTGCGCCTCACCGGGCGGGAAAAGCATTCTGGCACAGGCACGGGTTGCTCCGCGGGAACACATCGCCAACGAGGTGCATCCCCGCCGGCTGGGCATCTTGCGGCACAACCTGCTGCGCTGCGGATTCCTGAACCTGTACACGCAGCGGCTGCGCCCGGACCAGTGGGCGGAACAGGCTCCGGGCTGTTTTGACCTTATCCTTGCGGACGCTCCGTGCAGCGGACAGTCCCTGCTCGCCAAGGGCATCCCCAATCCCGGATGTTTCCACGCAGCCGCTACAGGAGGGAATGCCAAGCGCCAGAGGGGCATCCTGCTGGCCGCCCTGCAATGCCTGGTTCCCGGCGGTTTCCTGCTGTACACCACCTGTACCTACGCCCCGGAGGAGAATGAACGCAACGTGCTGTACCTGCTGAAGAGGCATCCGGAACTGGAGACCGTTTCCGTGCCGGAATTGGAGCCTTTCCATTCCGGCCTGACGGAGGAAGCCTGCTACCGCCTCATGCCTTTCCACGGCGCCGGAGCCGGAGGCTTCACCTGCCTGCTGCACAAGAAAGGGGAAAAGCCTCCCCTGCCCCCCCTGGCGGATGAGTTGCTCGCGTGGCCCATCCATACCATGAACTCCCAAGTATCATGAAGATAGGAATATTCTCCGACATACACGACCGTACGAACCATCTGGAGCAGGCTATGCACCGGATGCTCCGGCTGGGTTGCGGCCATTTCATTTTCCTGGGGGACTGCACCACTCCGGAGAGCTTCCGGCGCCTGCTTGAGCTGGCGCAGGGGCTTCCTCTGGACGCCGTACCGGGTAACAACGATTACGACCTTCTGGCCATGCACCAGATGGCGGCCGCATCCCCGGCGGCGCGGTTGCATCCCGAACTTGCCGTCATCACCCGGTACCGCATGAAGCTTTCCCTTTCCCACTATCCCAGGTACGCCTGGCAGGAAGTGCGCAAGGGGCATGTGGACGCCGCCCTTTACGGCCACACCCACCAGGCCCTGCAGGAAATGGCCGGAAATTGCTTGATCGCCAATCCAGGAGAATTGCAGGGCAGGACCGGCCGCCTGGGATTCGGCATCCTGGATACGGATTCTCGCACCATGAATCTTCATACGCTGGATTTCAAGACGCCATGACCCGCCTGAACGTTTGCTGCGCCCTGATCACGCTGTCCTCCGCGCACGGCCCCCTGCTCCTGGCCGCTAAAAAGGCATGCGGACAATCAAACGGGCTGCTGTACGAATTCCCCGGCGGAAAACTGGAAGCCGGAGAAGACGCCCGCGATGCCATCGTGAGGGAAATACGGGAGGAACTCGGCTGCGCCATCCGCCCGCTGTGTCCGCTGGCTCCCGTCCTGCACCGGGAGAAAGACCGGACCATACGCCTTATCCCGTTTCTGTGCGAACTGGAGAAAGGCCGCCTGCCCATTCCCCTGGAGCACGAAAGCTTGGGATTCTTTTCCAGCCGTTCCCTCCCTTCCCTGCCCTGGGCGCCGGCGGACCTCCCCATTCTGAAGGAATGGCTAGACCGGAACGCCCGCTGATGCTCCGGCATCGAACACCGTTTCCGCGCCGTTTTCTCCGCAGTCCCGGCATTTCCGCTACCCTGTTCAGGTTCAATTCCTCCTCCGCATGGCCGGGCTCATTCATCCGGCCCATGTCTGAAAAAGGAACCAAAAACATCTTGGATAATCAACCCGCATGGGGTATAAAGGGAATTGGCTGCTGCACTCGTCATCACCCGGCAAAGTGGCCCGAACCGATATTACAGCATAATGGGGGCAGCCCCGGCGCAGGGCTGACTATGTCCTATACGGAAAAGTCAAAACAGCGACGGAAGTCCCCGCTCTATTGAGACACGGGAACGTGGCTCATTGCCGGAGACGGTGCAGCGGTGTCTTTTTTAAAAATGGCGCAAAACCGCCGGACAGGAGGCGTTTAAAAAATTCCGCCCCATATCCGGCCCATCACGGAAAGCATGTTGGAAATGCTTTTCAAGTGCGCGTCCACTTCCTTTCAAGCCCTTGGCAGCCTGAATCCGCTTTCGCGGAGAAAAGGATGGAAGATAAGGACGTTTTTATTCCCCAAACATGGGACAGCCGTCCTTCATCCAATGCCAGACACTGAACGACCGGGCACGCTTCTTCCCTTCTGCGGGAATGTCTAACAAATTTTCCGCCGTGGCCGGTTTTTCCGGAGAAATGGCCGCCCGCTTTTCGGTGGCATATTGTTCCTTCACGGGTATTTCATTGTTCCCGTTTTAAAAGAGGCTATTTCTAGGCCGTTGATTACCTCAAAGATGAAACGTCCGAAACTCTCTCCATTGAATTGAAATGGCCCACAGTCATCCGGTTCCCTCCCCACAGGATTTCATGCAAGCACCGCGCTCCTGCTCCCCGGCATGGGGAGCGAAAGGCGGGCGACAGCGCCTCACTTATGTATCATGGCAGGGATGGGAAAAGATGAAGAAGCTCATTCACAGAGAGTTAACCGAAAATTCAGCAATGGATTCCCGCCCGGAATGCCGTCTTTGACCACATCAAAGACTCCCTGAATAACCAATGATATTTTCTCAATCATGAATTCCATCTGTTCTCAAAAACCAGAAGTCGCCGGTCTCTGGATCGGTGAAACCCTGCCGCCCCTGGCGGAATTATGCATCCGTTCCTACCTGAGCCACGGTATTCCGTTCCGGCTGTTCACTTACCGGAATTATGAAAACATTCCCGAAGGGACCATGGTGCAGAATGCCTCGGAGGTCATTCCCGAAGAACTGGTTTTCCAGCACGACAACGGCAGCCTTGCACCGTTTGCAGACTGGTTCCGCAATACGTGGCTTGAGAGAAAAGGAGGGTTTTGGACAGATCTGGACGTCGCCTGTCTTTCCCCAAACCTGCCGGAACAGCTTCCATGGTTTGCAGAGCAGGAACCCGGGCTGATTGCGGTGGGAGTGATCGGTTTTCCTCCCCACCACCCCGTTATGGAATGCCTGAGAGAGGTCTCGGAAGATCCGGCCGCTCCCATGCCCTGGGATACTCCCGGCGAACTGGTAGCCAAACGGCAGTTCAAAATTGATTTCCCGGATCCGGCTCTCCGCCGTAAACATGCCATGTGGGGGAATGCGGGACCGGAAGGTTTTACCCGGACTCTTTCCTATTTCCAATTGCTAGACATGGCCGATTCAAGTTTAAGCATTTATCCTCTGCATTACACAGTCTGGAGGAATTGCTACAACGGAGCCGTCAAGCTCGATAGCCCCGCTTTGCGGAATTCCTGGGCCATCCATTTGTGGGGCGAGCTGCTCCGGCGCGAACCTGACACGCTGGAAAACGTCCACAAGGAAAGCATTGTGGGGCAATTACTGGATTTGCACATGCCACGGCCCTCCGTTCCAACCTCATCCGGGAACAAAAAAAAGGTATCCATTCTCGTGGGCATCTGTACTTGCGCTAACGCGGAGAAAAAAAGGGAGACCATCCGGAAGACATGGATGGCACAGAGTGTTGCCGGAATCGAATGCCGGTTCTTTCTCGGGAGAAGGGAGGCTCTGGAGAGGGAGGAGGACGCCATCCCTCTCTGGGTGAATGACGATGACGACCATCTGCCGGAAAAAGTCCTGGCTTTTTTCCGGTATGCCCTTGAATATTACGATTTCGACTGGTTGTTCAAGTGCGATGATAATACCTACGTCGCTCTGGACCGTCTGGCGGAATTGGCCGATGACCAATATGATCTGATTGGCGATTCGTCGTTGAAGGCAAAAGGGGCCCCCAGCGGAAGAGCGGGATATTTTCTTTCCAGAAGCATGGTGGAAAACATCGTCGCCTATTCCGATATTCCATCTACCGGAGCGGAAAATCTTATTTTTGGCGAACTGGTCCAGCGGCTGGGGGCAAGGACGCTTGCCAGCGATCGCCTGAACATGAATACCACTCCGTATCCGATGAAGGACAACGATGTGGTCACCGCACGCTGGTCCCCTCCCGAACATTTCCAAGGCACGGAAAATTTTCGGGATTTCTTCCCCGTCACGGTGTATGAAGGCAGGCATGCCCACTGGACGGATTCCCTGCTTTTTTACCGGGACGGCACTTTCCGGAGAGAAAAAACGGGGTGTTCAGGGAAATACATTGCCTATGGCTCAAAAAAATTGACCCTTAAATGGTCAGACTGGCCGGAAGAAATCCTGGTCCGCGACGGGGAAAATTATTCAGGGTTATCTCTTACTTTGTCAAGAAAGCCGGGGCAGCCTGATTTGGCAGCTGTTTTATATCAGGGGCAGGAGTCCGGAAATCTGAACGAACTTTTTTCCGGGATGCTTCTCATCCAGATGGGCTGCGGCGCCAACATACTCCCCGGCTGGATCAATCTGGATCTTCCCCAATACGACATTACGCGTCCCCTGCCCTGGGAGGACGAGTGCGTGGACGCCTATTTTCTGGAACACGTGATCGAACATGTTCTGCCGGCGGAAGCATATGGCTTTTTCATGGAGGCATGGCGCACCCTTAAACCGGGAGGAGTACTGCGGCTGGCTTTCCCGGATTTGCTCCGCATCGCCAAGCAGTCCACTCCCGAATATATCAGCTTCCTGCAGAAAAAAAAGTGGGGAGACGGCTCCCCGGGAAGTGCCGTCCGCAATATTATTGTGAACCACCATCACAAAGCCATCTGGACAATAGACACCATGGTTGCCGTTCTCAAATCCCTGGGGTATGAGGTTTCCATCTGTTCCCTGGGCAAGTCTTCGCATTCCCATTTGCAGGGCATAGAATCGCATGCCTCCCAGCTGGGGCAGGCATTCAATGAGCTGGAAACATCCTGCGTGGAAGCGATGAAGCCTTTTCATTCCTAATAGACTGCCATCCTGTTATGAAATGTGTACTGCTCCAGGCTTCAGGAGAAATTCTTGAAGGAAGCGCCGAATTGAAAGAATTAGGATACCAAGCCGCCAGTTATCCTGTTTCCCAAAGAGTGGAAGAATTGCAGGATACGCGCTGCGATGAGTTTACGGATTTTCTCGGGGTACACGCAGAAGCTTGCGACAAACCCCATGTACGCTCGCTACGTATCTCGTTTGCCTCCATGATTATGGATCCTCAGTTCAACGAGGACGATCTCATCATCTTTGGAGAAAGTGACGCCGCCCCCGTCATCCCGGCGGAAAGGCTGCGGCCCGTTCTTGAGGAAATGGTCAAAAGCCATCCGGAAGTGGATGTTTTCCGTCTTTTTTACGAGCTCAGCAAGAGTCCGTCCAAGCCTCTTTCTCCGGAGGAAAGAATTGAGTTCGAACCTTACGCCACCTCCGGTCATACTGCCGATACCTCCTACGTCTGGGGAACGCATGCCCTGATCATTCCCGTTTCAAAGAGGGAAAAGGTCGCCCGGATTTTTTATACCTGCCGCCTTCCCATTGATATGGCCCTGGAGGCCGCCAATGGAAACGGAGAGCTGTGCATCATGGTGGCAACGCACAATTGCTTTTACCAAAAACCCAGAACCTGCCTTTTTGACAAATCAACCCTGTACAGCTGCAGGGACAGGAAAATGGCGCTCTGCCTGGCTTCCTACAAGCGGTTTGAAGATTTGCAGAGGCAGATTTACTGCATGATGCATCAGTCGTACCGGAATTTTCATCTGTTCGTCGCCGTTAAAGGGATGTCCAGCTTTATCTTCCAGTCCATTCTCATTCCCCAATTCCAGGAGTTCATTGACGAGGGTCGCCTTACTCTGAGATGGTTTCCCAACAAGAACCAGCTTTCCAATTTGGCGGACACCATACGCGGCCTGGACACAACGGATTATGAATTGTTCGTGAAAATAGACGACGATGATTTTTACGGACGGGATTATCTTCTTACCATTAACGAGTTTCATTCGGAAATCCCCCAGCACCATTGTAGTTACTTCAATGACTGGAACTGGGTTCATTACAAGTACGGCGGAATTTCCTCACTGCAAAAGGAATTTTACTACGTTTTCGGAGCATCCATGGTACTCACCCGTTCCGTGATGGAACGCCTCATGGCCTGTGAGGAACATCCCGAAATGATTCATCCCATCGTGCAACGGTGGTACCATATCCCCGGTCATGGAAATATCGGCTTCAGTGAGGATAATTTCATCCATAAGCTGATGCTTGAAAACGGGTACAGCAATATCGCCCCCTTTATCGCCAGGAAGAAGATCACCCATCATATCATCGTGCAGAAGGCCAATGCTTCCGTCACACGGGGATACATGCTGGACGGGGAATTCAGGAAAGCCAACACGAACGTTTCCCATGATGCCGATGCTTTTGAGTATGTTCTCGATCTCCGGCATCCGCAGTGGAACGGCGCCTTCCGGGTGTTCGGAGCACGCGGCAACAGGGTGGACAATGACGATTCGGCGGAGGTTCTTTCCTTTTCTACGGAAAAAATCGTGGTGAAGTGGGACAAGTGGGGAGAAGAGAGTTTTGTCCGCCAGGATGACGGTTCCTACGAATTTCAGCAGACGGAGAAATAACGGGAATCGTAGCCATTCGGTAGGAAACATTTCATGGAATTCCAAATATATCCATGTCCTGGGAAACATGCCTCCAGTTGAATTTTCAAGCCGGTATTTTATTTTCCACAGTTCGCGGCAATCAAATCAATGCTCGCTGCGGCCCATCGGAAGAATCCCATCCCCCGTACATGCCTACAACAGGGAAGCATCTCCATGAAACGGAAACGATCGAATGCGGCAGATTCATCCTTTCCCTGAATCGATTGTATTAACAGAGGAAACGGAATATTCCCTTATTGCAATAGATGCGGCAGGAAGGCCCTTGACTTAACTGATGCCTCCGGCACGGGAAGGCTCAAACGGCCTTTGGCCCGGAGCAGCTTCCCCGTTGTTCATCATGGTCCCTGACAAGTGAAATGGTGAATTCCCCCCTGCAGACTGTGGACGGAAGCGGCCTTCCGTTCACTTCAGAATGAGCGCATGCGGGCATGGAGAATCATGGATTTCAGATGTTCCGCCGCACGGCGTTCCCGTTCCTCCGCCGTACGGATACGGCCAGGACGATGAAAAAAATGAAGCAGTGCGGACAACAAATCAATTAAATCATTCTTGTACATACGGATGGATTGTTATTTCCGGATCAAGCGATCCCTTATCATTGGTTCAGCAAAAAACGTGCCAAATTTCAGAAAATTCCATAACATTTTTATTATGAATAATTGGTAGTATTCCAATCCAGAAATTCCACCTTTCCATGGATTTTCATTTTTGTAAGAAAGACTCCTTGCATTACAATAATGTAATATTATTAGTTAAAACACAATAACTGTTCACATTCGGAAGAGTATCCTTGACCCGCCCTAAAATCATGAGAGGATACCCTCCGTTACGAAAAAGTTTTAACATGTGTGCAACTTTTTCATTATTGCGAAGTATATTATAGTCGTGAAGGGATTCATCAAAATCATCATCGTCATTGCCGTCCTTGGAGGCGCCTGGTTCGCCTGGGAGCAATGGAAAGGGAACGAACCGCTCCAGGTGGATTATCAGACAGAGCCCCTCACGAGGGGAGATATGATGATTACCATTGATGCCACGGGCGTCACGGAACCGGACGAACTTGTGGACGTGGGCGCCCAGGTGAGCGGCATCATCATGGAATTCGGCAAGGATTTGAACGGCAAGGTGGTGGATTATTCCAGCCCGGTCAAGGCGGGCCAGATGCTGGCGGAAATTGACAAGCTGCCCGTACAGCTGGACGTGCAGAGGGCGGAAGCCTCCAAGGCCCAGGCCCAGGCCGGAATCGCCCGTGCCAGGGCGGACATCCAGCAGGCCAAAGCCAAGCACCACCAGGCCAAGCTGGACCGGGAACGTGCGGAAAAGCTGGGACCGGGGGACGCCTTGTCCAAGTCCAGCTACGACCAGTATATTGCAGATGAAGAGACCGCCCGCGCCAATGTGGCCGTGGCGGAAGCCTCCCTGCTGGAAGCGGAAGCCTCCCTCAAGCAGGCGGAAGCCACCCTGAAAAAGGAAATGCGGAACATGGAATACACCACTATTTCATCTCCCGTGGACGGGGTGGTGATCAAACGCCTGGTCAACATCGGCCAGACGGTGGTTTCCAGCATGAGCGCCTCCAGCCTGTTCTACATCGCCACGGACCTTTCCAAATTGAAAATATGGGCCGCCGTGAATGAAGCGGACATCGGAAGCATCAAGAAAGGCCAAGACGTGATATTCACCGTGGACGCCCATTCCGGCAGGAAGTTCAAGGGGACGGTGGACAAGATCCGGCTGGACGCCACGATGACGTCCAACGTGGTTACCTACATCGTGGACATTGACGTTCCCAACCCGGACAAGCTTCTCATTCCCTACCTGACGGCCAATGTGCAATTCATTGTCCAGGACATCAAGAATTCCCTGCTGGCTTCCAATGCGGCCCTCCGCTTCCGTCCGGATCCGGAACTGCTTACCGCCGAACAGAAAGCCGCTTTTGAAGAGATGCTGCCGGAACTGGCCGCTCCCGTCCAGAAGGGAGAGGAGAAAAAAGCCGTCATCTGGGAACTGAGGGACAATGTCCTTTACCCGCACCTGGTCACCAAGGGGGAAAGCAACGGCATGCTCACCCCAGTCCAGGGCAAGACGCTCCGGGAGGGCATGGAAATCGTATCCACGGCCCAGGTCTTGAACCGCTCCGGCAATTCCGGCGACGGAACGTCCGCCTCTGCGGGCGGGGAAAACCCCTTCGCGCCCAAGATGCCGCCGCGCCGCAAGCCGAGCACGGGCAACACCAGCCAGGCTGGCGGGCCGCCTCCGCGTCCCTGAGCCGGAGCCGCGCCATTGCCGCCTAACCATTCCTTTTACCGCTTCAAGCATTCAATAACGTGATCCGCTTACGTGACATAACTAAGGTGTACCACCTTGGAGAAATAGACCTTCCGGTGCTCAAGGGCATCACTCTGGACATCAAGGAAGGGGAGTTCGTCTCCCTGACCGGGGCATCCGGCTCCGGCAAGTCCACGCTGATGAATATTCTGGGCTGTCTGGACCGTCCCACTTCCGGCCATTATTACATAGCCGGGGAAGACGTAGCCAAATTCAACCCGGCGGAACGGGCCATATTACGGAACAAGCGCATCGGCTTCGTCTTCCAGAATTTCAACCTGCTCTCCCGCACTACGGCCCTGGAAAACGTCATGATGCCCGCCGTTTACGCCCACCCTGCGCTGAGCATGAAAGCCATGCGAGAACGCGCCACGGAACTGCTGAACCTGGTGGGCCTGTCCGACCGCATGGACCACACCCCGGCCCAGCTTTCCGGCGGCCAGCAGCAACGCGTGGCGGTCGCCCGCTCCCTCATCAACAACCCCGGCATTCTGCTGGCGGACGAACCAACGGGCAACCTGGATTCCACCACCTCCAAGGAAGTACTGCACATGTTCAAGGATCTCAACCGTCAGAAGGGCATCACGGTCATCCTGGTCACGCACGACCCCAAAATAGCCGCCTTTACGGACCGGGCCATCAATATGGAAGACGGCCTGATCTGCGAGGGGATTTCCGACAAGCTGAGTAAAGAAGACGTATGAAATTCCTTCCCCTCCTTAAGACCTGCATCAAGGCCCTGGTGCGCAATCCCATGCGTGCCGCGCTCACCATTCTGGGCATCATCATCGGCATTGCCGCGGTGATCGCCATGGTGGAAATCGGCCAGGGGTCCACGCTCCAGATCAAGAGCACCATCGCCTCCATGGGGGCGGACACGCTGAACATCCGCCCCGGAGCCATCTCCAAGAGCGGGGTCAACACCGGAGCCGGCGGCAGGGCCTCCCTGACCAACGCGGACTGTGAGGCCATCATGAAGGACTGCCCCATGGTACTCCGCGCCACTCCCGTGGTGCGCGCCAGCGGCCAGGTGATTTACGGCAATAAAAACTGGAGTCCGGAAACCGTGGAAGGCGGCTCCGTGGAATACCTGAAAATCAAAAGCTGGTACGACATGGAGCGCGGCCAGCCCTTCTCCGACGAAGACGTGGAGCAGGCCAGGCGCGTCTGCGTCATCGGTCAGACGGTTGCCAAGGAACTTTTCGGCGATGAAGACCCGCTGGGCAAGGATATCCGCATCAAGAACGTCATGTTCAAGGTGATCGGCATCCTGAAGAAAAAAGGGGCCAACATGATGGGCCGCGACCAGGACGACTCCATCATCCTGCCCTGGACGAGCATCCGCTACCGCCTGCAGGGCCTGGGGGGTGGCTCCGCATCCGCCTCTTCCGGCAAATCCACCGCTACCTTCAACCGGGCGGACAAGTATACCTCTTCTTCCGTGGCTTACTATACGGAGACGACGGACCAGCCGTACACCGACTCCCCGCATCCGCGCCGCTTCAACAACATTGACTTCATCATGGCCCAGATTGCGGACCCGGAACGCTCTTCCGAAGCCATCGACCAGATCACGGAAGTCATCCGCGCCAAGCACAGCCTGAAGGACGGCCAGCTGGACGATTTCCGCGTGTGGGACATGGCTGAAATGTCCCGCGCCATGAGCAGCACCACGGAAGTGATGACCAACCTGCTGATGATCGTAGCCATGATCTCCCTGGTGGTGGGCGGCGTGGGCATCATGAATATCATGCTGGTTTCCGTCACGGAACGCACCAAGGAGATCGGCCTGCGCATGGCCGTGGGCGCCCGTCCTCAGGACATCATGCGCCAGTTCCTGCTGGAAGCCGTCCTGCTCTGCGTGGTCGGGGGAGCCCTGGGCATCCTGCTCGGCAAAGCCATCTCCACCCTTGTCAGCCGGACTATGAACTGGGCCACCGCCTCCTCCCCGGAAGCCATGGTCCTGGCGGTAGGCGTTTCCGTCCTCATCGGGCTGGTCTTCGGCTGGTACCCGTCCTGGAAAGCCTCCAAGATGGACCCCATCGACGCCCTGCGCCACGAATAACCATTCACTCCTTCCCTTTTTCATGTCACCCATGTTCAAATACATCCCACTCCTGACCGCATGCTGCCTGGCTTCCTGCATGGTAGGGCCGGACTTTCAGCGCCCTGCCAACGACCTGCCGGCTTCCTGGGCGGCGGCCAAGCCTCCCCACAGTACGGACCAAGACCTGCGTTCCTGGTGGCGTATTTTCGGCGATCCCCAGCTCAACCGCCTCGTCTCCACATCCCTCAACAACAATCCGGACATGAAGGTGGCCCTGCTCCGCATCCGGGAAGCCAGGGAAAGGCTCCGCATCTCGCAAGCCTCCCTTCTGCCCTCCGCAGACGCCAGCGCCGGCTGGAGTCTGTCCCCGGACCGGGGCTTCCGCAGCTCCACCTCCCAGGATTTTACCCTGGGAGCGTCCACCTCCTGGGAACTGGACCTCTTCGGTGGCAACCGGCGTTCCATTGAGGCGTACCGCGCCTCCCTGATGTCCACGGAAGCTTCCGCCTGCGCTGTCCGCACCTCCCTGCTGGCGGACGTGGCTACGGCCTACTTCAACTGGATCACCGCCTGC